>ENA-OQNI01000148-OQNI01000148.1-human-gut-metagenome-genome-assembly--contig:-NODE-148-length-114233-cov-10.484698_pt1 | contig 114233 bp, 107 predicted proteins | sample MGYA00242627_ERZ504876 | MGnify/ENA primary metagenome ERZ504876 (study PRJEB26092, sample SAMD00036386) | human gut metagenome | host: Homo sapiens | study: EMG produced TPA metagenomics assembly... | reverse complement strand
TTGATACATATTTTGATTTGCAACACTAAGATAGGTGAAAAATCTGACATGGCAAATTCCTGAGCAACTTTTTGTTGCTCAGGTACTTAAAAAGTTATATTTGTAATAGTGTTGCGGAATTAAGGTAATATATTCATGATTTATTTTCCCATTTTGATCATAAGCATCTCCCAAAGGAAATGATGAAAGACCTTTTGTAAAGGTATTTTTCACTCCTTGATTTCTATCTTGATAAGTTAGATTAGAAGTAAAGCCCATTTTAGCCCAAGAGAAAATTTCTTGATCAATATTCAATCGCAATGAATATTTATTAAGATTGTCATTACTCAATAAACCCTCTTCTCTATTATAAGAAGTTGAAGCAAATATCTTAGTCTTCTCACTACCCCCTGAAACAGAAAGACTATATTTTTGGGTTGTAGCTGTATTACCTGAGGCTTCATCAATCCAATCAATCCACTTTCCAGCATTATAGGCATCCGTATAATCTTGATTACCAAATAAAGCAGACATATCAGAAGGGTAATCTCCATTCTTATACTTATAAGCTTCTCTTTGATAATTCACCCATTCATCTCCAACCATACCATGCTTATAATTAGGTGAGAACCCACTGAAACCATAATATGCATCAAAGTTTACAGTAGCTTTTCCTTCCTTCCCACGTTTTGTTGTTATAATGACTACGCCATTAGCTCCTGCTGAACCATAAATAGCAGTAGAAGAGGCATCTTTTAATACATCCACACTCTCAATATCAGAAGGGTTCACCTGGCTATAACTCCCAGGAATACCATCAATAATGAATAACGGTTCATTACTACCATAAATAGAACGAGAGCCACGCAACAAAATAGAAACATCTTCACCAACCTGCCCGCTAGACTTCACAATATCCATACCTGCAATTTTTCCTTGTAAAGCCTCCATCACATTACTAGTAGGGGCAACTGTCACATCTTCATTCTTCATGGAAGCTACCGCACCAGTCAAATCACGTTTCTTCACAGTACCATAACCTATTACCACAACTTCATCCAAAGCCTGTGTATCAGGTTCCATTTTTATATTTATCAGACTATTATTACCAATAGTAATTTCTTTAGTCTTATAACCTATATAGGAAATCTCCAATATATTCTTTCCACTAGGCACTTCAAGTGTATAATTACCATCAAAATCAGTAACGGTTCCTATAGTCGTACCCTTTACCAACACAGAAACTCCAATCATAGACTCCCCTGTTTCATCCAAGATTTGTCCTTTGATTGTTTTTCCTTGCATAACAGATAGAACAGATTCACGATCCATTCCATTGTCAACATTTGCATACGAAAAAGCAGCCGGCATACATAATGCAGCTGATAATCCTAACACAACAGGTGTTCGTCTGATTCCGTAACCCAACGGCTTAGGACATTTCTTCATGTCTTTTCTCATTTTTCTATGGTTAACAAATTAATTAATAATCCATATTATTTATCTCTAATGTAGTAAAAATACGATGTTTTAGTTTTCTTTCTTCAGATAAAGTCATTACTTCCATTGCTTCATCAGAAACCAATAATACATTCTTGGCCTCTTCAAATACTTTCAGCAGTTCTGCGTGCTCCTTTAAAAGCTTATCCCAATGAAAAGCTGATTCAGGAGCATCATCCAGAACATACTTGATAAAGTCGTCATCCTTCAAAAAGTCTTCTACCTTGCTATACACCTTTTTTGTATCCACGTTACAATCATTTTCCATTATGACGGATAGTGGTTCAAAGTTGTACTCACCTGGAAACTTAAAATATTATCCTACCAATTCCCTTAATCTTGTAATACCTCTATGCATCAAATTTCGTACCGACTGGTAATTCATATCCATAATGGTACAAATATCTTCATATTTCTTCTCTTCTATATAATATAAGGTAAGTGCCTCACGTTGGCGCGGAGATAATTGAGCCAACAAATGTTTTACTTTTATATTTTCAAAACAACTTTTTTCCTTTTCCAAATATGTATGTTCTACATCATCACCTGCTGCAACGGGATTCAGTTCCTCAACAGCCGTTTCCGACATGAACATCCGTCTGCGAAGTTCATCGCATAACTTATTTTTCAAGGAAATGAGGAGGTATGATTTGAAGTTGTCAATGATACCCAATTCGGCCTTCTTTGTATACAATTTTACAAAGACATCATGAATGCAGTCCTTCAACAATTCTTTGTCAGTAGTTAACTTACATCCATAATTAAATAGAAGATTAATATGCATATCATATAATGTAGAGAATGCACTTACATCTCCCGATTGGAAAGCGGTTACCAAGCAAGCTGTCTTATCATTTAAGTTTTGTTCCATCACAGTATACTAATTATAGGTTGTTTTGATGATGATGCAAAACTAGGGAGGATACGCTACTTTTTTAGGTAATATTTGATTATTGGACCGAAAAAACAGATAACCTGCTGAAAAACATATATGCTAAATATTACAGATTTTCATTAAAAAGGAGAACCAAAATAAATCCGGTTCTCCTTCCATGTACTAAATTCTATGAAACCAATAAATACAATCTTTGTTTTTCTCTGCTTTAAGCATATATACATCTTTAATATTCAACCGTTTAGCAATCACTGTTATTGCTCCGGTCTTCGGATCAACAGACTTCAATATGTATTTTCCAGGTGATAAATGAACAGGAATATCTGTTGCAGAATGGGAATAAATGATACTTCCAATACCAGATTTTACCAATTTCTGATACTTATTTGTACCAGTATCCTCCATATCCATAGCAGCCGCATCAGTTAAAAAGCTTTCATCAGCAACTGGAACAACCGGGCAAGACCCACTTGCCATGAAGACAGCCCAAGCCATATCCGGATAATTCTGCGCATAGTAAGTAACCGCTTTTTCCGGGAACTTCTTACGATATTCACTCACCGCCCGATAAGCTTCATCAAAAGTAACCTTACCTACTTTCATTTTACGGGCATGCTGACGGGGAGCCAAGTTCTTTCCACCTTCGGGAGCATAAAGACCATCCACTTTATAGTGCCAGTAACGAATATCAATAATGTCAACTAATTTCGCACGCTGCGTATCATTCAGAATGGCATCTTGAACATCCTTTGTCGCACTTAACGCCACAGTTGCTTTCTTACCGGTTTCTTTCTCCCACTCTCCTATCACATCCAGCCAGAATTGTACAAAATGCAACGGACCGGTAAACTCCGCACTGATCAGTTGTACCACATTTGCATCATCGGCAAAATTATCCAAGCATTGGCGAATATACTTTCTATGAAGCTCACGACGTACAGGATGACTGATATCATAAAACATATCCGCTACAAAGATACGTTTGTCACCGGCAAAAGGAACAGGTTCAGGCATATCGGTCTGATTGATATTATTGGCCGACCGCCAAGGACAGTCTACCCAATGTGCTCCCGCTTCCAAGATATTATGCTGGAAGTAATTCTCATGGAAAAGCAAAAGACCTTTTTTCGCCCCTTTTTCGGCAAACTGCTTCAACCGGTTCCAATACCATGCATTGGGACGGTTCAAATCATACTTGCTCAATCCTTCCCAAGCAGTACCTTTTCCACTGCGGGCAAACGGTTGTTCGTAGAATGGTCCCCACACATCTCCATCACGACGACGGACGCGCTCATGATCGTCACGACGACGCTCATACCACAAACCGTAATTATGATCTAAAACCAAAATCTGATTCTTCACCATATAATTCACCGTAGAATCAATTCTATCTGTCAGCCCAAGTCCTTCGCGTCCCGGCACGAAACGGGTAACATGTGGCTTGGCTTTAGACAAGAAGCTGGTCCTCAGTTTCCCATTCCACCAAGGAACCTCCTGTCTGCCGCCTACCAGTAACCGGCCATCCACCTGCATACGCCCATTAATAATGGCAAACAGATGATCCTTTTTATCCTTATATATAGGTGTATTAAACTTTAAATGTTCTAAAGATTTCAGCTTCCCGGAAGACACACAGGCTGTATAGGGTGCTTCCTCAATCCATTTTTGCATAGTAAGACGGGGAGTATAAGCTTCCTTTGCCATCTCCATTGCCGCTTCTACGGTAGGACTGCTGGTTGCGTTGGTAGCCCTGGGAAGAATACGTGCCTGGTCAGAACAATCTTTATTCAAACGCGCCGCCAACTGTGCATAAAACAAGCTGCGGGGATGTACGTGATTATTTGATTCCGCCCATTGGCCGTCACCCGAGAATTGCGCCCAACAACCGTATGCACGGTTTACCGCATCTCTTGCCGGTGAATAACACTCTATCCCGGCAGCTGTACATTGCCAGAAAAGACTGTTGCCTGTATTCCAACCGGCACCATTTTTATCCTGTCCCAAATTCTTAAATACCAAATCATGGCCATCAATGTTTACCACATCAAATAATAATCCACAGGCCCAGGAATCAATAGAACCGCTGAATCCTAACGACTCTTCCGAATCACACTGTACAAAAGCATTCGGACCTGCCGCACAAAATCCGGCTGAGAAATCATGAATACCCTGTTTAGAATAACAACGCTGAAAAAGTGTCTGCTGCCCCATAGTATAAAATGTACTGCGACGCATTCCACCTATCTCTGAAACAGGTTCTGTGGATACACAATCTTCTACAGTTGTTTTAGAACCGGTACGCTGTATAATCACAGCACTTCCTGCAAAGTGCTTAAAATTTACCCTGCGTACCCAACAGTTTTCGGCATTTTCTATAGATACCCCCGTCCAGCAATGATCCTCATCTTTAGGATACTTCTTATTATAGTCAGAAGCCAATGTCAGATTCTCCAAACCTGCTTCTGCGATTCTGCCCGGCCAACTATAACGTAACACTTTGACAGTTCCCCATTTATTATCCAAAGCCATTGTCAAAGGAGCATCCAAAGTCAATTGGTTTCCATCCGCCTTACTTACTGACCTATCCCAAACCAAATCCATCTCTCCTTCTTTCCAGCCCAAAGCAGAAATACCTCCGCCAAAAATATCACAACCGACAGAAGCAATCCATTCTTTCGTAGAGGGGCGGACAATCCGGACCCGCTCTCCGGAAACCAGCTGTACATTATTGGTTACCTGAAAAGTACAAGTATTTACAGGAACGTATGATGTCAGTACATCCAAGGTATCCGTAACAGCCAAATCATTCCGTCCTTCAATATAAAGCAAAGCCCCTCTGTCCACTCCCTTTTTCAACAATACGGTCTGTTCCCTGTCACTGCCGCGCAGCACGACTCCCGACACAGAGATACGCAAGCTCTCATTCAATTCAAAAGTTCCTTTATCCAACAAAACAGCCCCACGAAAACCATTTTTATCCAAAGCCAATGAAGATACATAGTCAATGGCACGCTGGATACGAGAGGAATTATCTCCAGGCTGCCATGAAACAAAAACGGCATTCGCCACATCAGGTATAGGCTGTTCCGAATTATGGTAACCGCAAGAAGAATAATCTAGAATACGGTTTCCACGTTCATCAGTCACATAAGTCAGTTTTTCGTCCTTCACCTGTAAAGGAAAGGTTTGCGCAGAAATCCGCGCAAACCCCAAACTTAAAAATCCCAATAATAATAACTTATAATTCATTTTACATCAAGCTTTTACGTTTTGCCAAAGTATCGTGATTGTTCTTTACTTCCGTCCAATCCACTTTCTTTGCAGGATCTATGCCATTAATGTATTTTTCAATGTTAGTATACCCGTCACCATTACAATCTTTCACCGCATCACCCGGATCATTAGGATTGAGTCCGTATCTCACCTCCCAGGCATCCGGCATACCATCACCATCCGTATCAACCACAGGAGTACCTTTATATTCGGGCAAACCACCCACCTGACGAGGATCTGTAATGATACCTTGTTTATAAGAATCAACAGGAAGACGTCTTTTCACATAAGGACTAACGAATTCAGGAGCGTCTTTCACATAAATAGCTTTCCCTGTCTTCACCGTCTTTATCACACGGGTATCCACCGCATCTCTTTTAGGGAAAGTAGCCCCGGCATTTTCCAATACATAATTATAGGCAGTTTTGGCATCCATAATAGTCACATGGGGCATTGAGAAAGGCTCGTTTACACGAATTTGATCTGTAAACTTCCCTGCGTCCGGCATATCGTATACCTGCACGCCGCCATCCCAATTATTCTTTGTCACACGCGCATTGCCTTCCACTACATTTCCGGCAACATACGCTTTACCAAAAGTATCCGGTTTCTTCTTGTCACGGCTCGATTCGGGTTTCACAATCCGGTGGGCAATCGGCTTATCTTTCGGAGTGATAGGACCCGGTTTAAAATAATTATTAATAATATTCAAACGGCTGGTTTCATCTCCTCCGTCAACAGAACGGTTCCACCAATTAAAAGTCACATTGTTTACCAGATTAAAATCCTCATTCATGCCAATGGAACAGTTACGGCTGATATTGGATGCGAACAAGTTACGGCAAAACATACTGTTATGCCCACCTATAGTCGCCCCGAAAGCATGATTGTAACAATCCAAAGCTTCCGAGAAAATAGAGTTCTGAATAGTTATGTTGACAGTAGGAAGCTTCAAACCATGTCCTGTGGAATCACGATGGTATACATGGCGATAAAGAGACATATTCTCATCCAGCCCCCAGCTGCCGGAGCAATGATCGATAATAACATTACCCACACAGTTACCTCCCAAAGCATCATCCCGGAAGAACACATCCTGCGCCCCCCGACGGAAACGCATATGGCGGATAATAATATCATGCGTATCAAGCAAGAAAGAAGCCCCTGTTACACAAACTCCATCCCCCGGAGCTGTCTGACCTGCAATAGTGATATACGGAGCACGGACGTTTATAGGGGTTTTCAGCCGGATAACACCCGAAACATTGAACACAACAATACGCGCACCACCGGTCTCACATGCCTCACGCAACGTTCCGGGCCCACTGTCAGCCAGCGAATTGACCACAATTACTTTTCCTCCACGTCCACCGGGAGTATAGGCCCCTCCCCCTTCTGCCCCGGGAAAGGCAGGTATGTTGCTCTTTATTAAATCCTCAGGTTTGGATGCCCATGGTTTATAAGGACGTCCTTGAGTAGCCTCAGACATTACTACAGGTAATGCTTTCGCCCATGCCTCATCCGATTTCCGGTCTATTTCCTTTTGTTGTTGTTCTCCTCTGATTTTTACCGAATCAGGAATTACAGGATACTGTGCCGCCACAGGCAACACACATGCAGTCAATGCTGCCACTGCAAATAGTTTCTTTAGTTGATTCATTTGGTTGCTAAATTATTATTTTTTCTATAACTTCATAACATAATACTCTGCTTTTAACATGATTCAAACACACATTGCGAATATTTCTATATCAAAGACGGAACAGAAAGCTTGTTGTACTCTCTATCCACACATAAAAAAGAGCTTGACACCGTTTTACCGGGCAAGCTCCTTTTTCTGCTTTTCAATAAACATTAATTTATATCTTTCCTCCACGTGCCTTGATACGTTCATACCAAGCCTTACGTTCTTTCACTAAATCATATCCCCGCTTAGAGAGGTAATTATTAATCCGGCCTTTGTATTTACCGAAAGCAGCATGTTTCTTATTTGAATTTTCAGCATCCATGGCAAATTCACGGGCTTCAACAAGCCATGCCATAATCTGCGCTTTCTCTTCTTCTTTCAAGGTAGGAATCATGTCAACCGTAGCTTTATAAGTTACCATTACCACACCATAAGTCATGCCATCTTTCACTGCATCTATCTGCTTGGCATCCAAATAAAGCGAAAGATCGGCCGGGAAAGCGAAATGAGTGCGGTAAAGTGCCGCATCCTTTTCAGCTTCGGCAGCTTTAACGGCTTCTTGTTTCGCATCGCCCGTCAGGGTTTCTTTTGCCAGCTTCACTTTGGTATCGCGCGTTTCGTATATGTCATTCAGTTTAAAATAACGGTTGGCTATGATAGTTGTCACTTCACGGGCGGCAACGGTATCTGTCAATTCCAGTTTATCTACAATCTTCTGCGAACGTTTCACAATAGATTCCACGTAAGCCGGATCGCGGCCTTCACGGTCCAAATCCACTGCTCCGGCGGTAATGACTACCGCCATGAGCAACAGAAACATTATACCTAACTTTTGTATCATATCCTGTCTTCTTTCCTCCGTTTATTACATCAACTTTCCTTTAGAAGCCAATGTATCATAATTGTTTCTCAAATCAGACCAGTCAATACAATTTCTAGTGCTGATACCATTAATATATTTCTCAATATTTGTATAGCCGTCACCGGTACAGTCCTTATTAGCATCCGAAGGATCATTAGGATTCAAGCCATTTGCCTTTTCCCATTCATCGGGCATGCCGTCACCATCTGTATCCACATACGGAGTTCCTTTGTATTCCGGATAACCACCCATCTGGCGGATATCGGTAATGATACCTTGCTTATAAGAATCTTTCGGCAAACGGCGATATTTAAACTGTCCGTCTTCTCCCATTGATTTAGGAGCCAGCCCGGTCAAATCACCGTTAGCATCCTTGGCCATCTTTTTATCATAATAAGGAACGCCTGTTCTCACTTCCTCTATAATACGTTCATCCACAATATCACGGCAAGGAATGTTGGCACCTGCATTTTTCAGTACAAAATCGTATGCATCATGTGCAGAAGTAATGCGGATGTATGGCATTTCAAAAGGACGGTTGCTACGCATATTCTCCGTATATCCCTCTGTATTCGGCTGAGTTTCAATCTGGATACCACCTGCCCAGTTATCCTCTGTAATGGCAGGATAGCCTTCCATAATATTGCCATCGGCATAAACACGGCCATATACTTTATGATCCAATTTGCTTCGTCCCGCTTCGGGTTTCAGGATGCGATGCCCCACAGGAGTATCTTTCGGAGTGGCCGGTCCCGGTTTATAATAGTTGTTGATCATATTGAACATAGCAGTATAATCGCCACCGTCCGAAGAACGATGTACCCAGTTGAACACTACATTGTTTACAAAATTGAAAACACCATTCCAACCGATGGAAGGATTACGTCCCGAATTACTTGCCCACAGGTTACGCATAAATGCACAATTCTCACCCCCTAAAGTGCTGCCGAATGCATGATTGTAAGTATCCAGTGCTTTTGCCGAGATAGTATTCTGTATGGTAACATTTACGGTAGGCAGTTTCAGATCTTTTGATTCATATTGTCCTTCGCTGGGATCGTACATATGGCGATAGAAAGAGATGTTCTCATCCAATCCCCAAGTACAAGAGCAATGGTCAATCATGATATTTCCAATCGGGTTGCCTCCGAAAGAATCGTCACGATGCCAGACTTTTGTTTCGCCACGGCGGAAACGCATGTGGCGTACCACTACATCATGCGTGTCTACCCAAAAAGACTCTCCGGCAATACATACCCCGTCACCCGGAGCTGTCTGTCCTGCAATAGTGACGTATGGAGCCCGGACGATAATGGGAGATTCCAATTTAATAATACCTGAAACATTGAAGACAATGATACGCGCTCCACCTGTCTCACAAGCCTCACGGAAAGAACCGGGACCACGGTCATTCAAATTAGTCACGGTAATCACCTTACCGCCACGACCGCCGAAACTGTACATGCCTCCTCCCTCAGCACCGGGGAAAGCAGGAATTCGTGCCTGCGGCAAATCGTATGGACGGGAAGCCCACGAAATATACGGACGACCTTCTTTCGCTTCTTTCAGTACGACAGGCAATGCTTTTGCCCAGGCTTCGTCAGAGCGGCGACGTTCTTCACTCATCATTTTCTGGTAGGCTTGCTTCGCTTCCTCAGTTATCTGGGGATACTGGGCCCTTGCTACAGGAGCAATAAAAGTAGCCATACACAGTCCTAAAAACAATTTTCTTTTCATACTTTATTCTTAAAAAATTATATCTGTGCTATAAGTAAGTTGGAATTTATATTCCGTTCTCTTTTTCTTAACAATTATCTTTTTCAAGACGTGCCTTTCGGGGATATGTACTCAAAAATGCTTGTATCTGTCATAATAAACTAGCAGATATAAAACTATCGTATTAAATTATTTCCTAGCATCCAATGTGCCTTCTGATTCATAATAATCCAACCATCCTTTTGATTGCTCCAACCACGGATTCATATTCAACACATTAGAAGGTAGACCGGACAGATAATAGTTTTCCTGCCATGAGATTACTGCTTCCTGACCATTCACATTATCTACCGGAGTTTCTCTATCCTCCAAGACAAAATGCTGGCTCCAGAACTCTCCTAACCTATTCATTTCGGCTTGTAAGTCTGCCGCATTATCCACATCTACAGGTTCAAAATCAGCAATGACAGAAGCAAGAGGATCTGCCTTTCCGTCATAATCCTTCACTTGCAAATATTTACCCACACGGGCAGTACCATTTAACGGTTCAATACCCAAGGTAGTACAGGTGGTATTGTTATCACTTGCATCATCATTATACAACATCCAACGCCATAAATCCCAATAACGCTTCCCCTCATAAGCTAATTCTACCTGACGCTCACGCAGACAAGCCTTAATAGCTTCATTCTTATCGGTAATCGTTCCCAAACCATAATTATTGGATGCAGGAATACCTACCCGGGCACGAATTTCACCAATTGTTTTCACTGAATTACTTATATCCCCCGTAGCCGCATAACATTCTGCAAGGTTCAATAACAATTCGGCATAACGATATTCATATACATCAGTGCCATCCCATTGATAAGTATTTGCACTATTTTCAGCCGGATCGGACATTTTACGTACTATCGCCGGACTGCTGCCTTCATTTTCCGTGTAATAATGCAACTGAGAACCATCTTCTTTCGTTTCGCTCCAACGGTAATTCCAAACTACGGCATCTGCATCCTGATCATATCCCCATTTTGCTCCGGAGAAAGTAAACGTGTAATAGAAACGCGGATCACGATTCTTGAAGAATAAAGAACGGTCGTACCCGTTTATCGCCTCACCGTCATCATTTACAGCTTTGGAACCATCCGCCATCGGGAAAATATCCAACATACCCATAGGAACATGATAACCGGAACCACTGCCACCCATTGTTTTCAAGCGGATTGTTTTCTGCCATCCACTATGCTCATCATTTTTAGAGGTAGAGCTAGCCAACAGTTTGACCATAATCACCTCCTTACATTCCTGGTTATCAAACTTGTAGAACATTTCATTCCAGTCTTTGGCGGAGTTGCCATACAAACCATAACCTTCGCTGCTCAAGAAAGCCTGTGCCTCTAAAGTAATATCCAACGCATCTTTCCAGCGTTTATTGCCTGTATTATTCCAATCTGTATTAAAGATAGGACTTGCAAATACCAGTGCCACACGGCTTCTGTATGCCAGCGCAGCTTCCTTGGTCAACCGTCCATACTGGTCACTTCCCCATTCTTTACGAGTGGGAAGCAGATTCGCAGCCTCTTTTAAATCACTCAAGATCTGGTTGACACATGTTTCCACACTTTCACGATTATAATCTTTAGCTCCCTCACGGTCGGCCGCCATAAGCACTTTATTTACCACAGGAACAGCTCCGTATACACGTACCAGATCAAACAACTGCATAGCACGGAAGAAATAAGCCTGTCCTTTCGCTTTTTTTATGGCAGCTTCCGACAAGTCCTGACCATATTCATCAACCCCTTCCAGAATTTCATTGCAACTGCGGATACGGCTATATGGATCATTCTTTATATTCGTAGCCAGATTACTGCCAAAATAAGTTTCACAGTCCGTAGCTTTTTTCAAACTTCTGGAAGCGTCAAATTTCTTCTCGATCCCCCATTTCTCCTCCGTATAAGTTGAATAGTCATTCCAACTACCGGACAAACCGTATGATTGCGGAGGAGTCATCCCCGACTTATAAAAATAGTTATAATACACATTCTGAATATATAAGTCCAAGTTAGATTCGATACCGAAAGTTTTTTCCGGTGAATAACTGTCATACGGGTTCATATCCTGTAAGAACTGGTCGCTGCAACCACTAAACGTTAAGCCGGCTGCCAATAACACAGTATATAATATACGCTTTTTCATATCAATGATTCTTTTTAATTTTAGAATGATACATTTACTCCCAACGACCACGTTCTCAATGTAGGATACAATGAAGTTGTTCCACAATACATATTCCGATAATGGTCGGGATACGGGTTATAGAAATCCCATAGATTGTTACCTGTCAGGCTTAGTTTAGCCGACTGGATCTTTAAAGGTGACAACCATGCCTTAGGTAGCGTATAACCGATACTTAAGTTACGGATATAGCAACGGAACGTACTGATAGACCAAAAATCAGACGGTGCAATCACCGATCCTGATATTCTGTTGTCCAAACCTAAATTAGGGTATTTCCCCGTCGTATTATTTCTTTCATCAAACATATCTTTCCAGAATGAGTCCGGTGTCCAAAGCATATCCCCACTGGATGTTGTGATTTTATTGACATCAATCTGGCGATAGCCGCCCCATGAAGTGGCAATCATCATATTAAAACTGATGCCTTTCCATTCCACCCCCAGTTTGGTGGTAAAACCATATGTCTTTCCACTCTTATTCAGTTTGGCATAATCCTGGGTCTTGGCAATACGTCCGTCGGGCCCCGACTGCGTACCATCCTCATTCAATACGCCACCCAAATCCTGATAAGCCAACATACCCGGTTTCAACTGACTGACATCTTTCACTCCCAAATATTCAGGAGAAGTGCCTGCGGCTTCCGCATTGGCTGACAAATAATTCCAATAATTCTTAATATCATCACTATTCCGTAAAATACCATCTCCGGTACTTGTACCTCTCCATACTTTATACCCGTATGTAGGGAATATAGTAGAAACGCCCTCTCTTACAGAATTTTCCTGTATATAACTCGGAGCAGACTGGGGCCATTCTCTTACCCTGTTGCCATTAAATCCAAAATTCACTCCGATATTATATTTCACCTGATCTATTTTATCGCGCCAATTCAAAGAGAATTCACTACCAAAAGCATCAATACGCCCAAAATTCACTTCTGTCAAAGCACCTCCTGCAAAAATAGGAGTACCTATGATACCACCGATATTCTGATTCAAGATGTCAGAGTTTATATCATAGTACACATCCACAGTCGCACTTAAACGGTTATTGAGGAAACGCAAATCAAAACCAAGATTAAATTTATCGGTATTATCCCAATGCGCATCAGGATTAGGAGTTGCTCCCGGCTTGATACCGGTCTGCAGGATACCGCCGTTAGAACCGAATCCATATCCTCTACTGGGATCCAATGAATAGAGTTGCTTCCATCCCCATGCTTTGATATTATCTTTACCGGTACGTCCCCATGAGAAACGTACTTTCATGTATTCAAACCATGAGGGCAGCAGCTTCTTCATAAACCCTTCTTCCGAAGCTACCCAACCCACGGAAACACCTGGGAAGAAACCCCAATAATTGGATGGAGCAAACTTAGTGGAAGCATCGCTACGGAATAAGAATTGGAACAAATACTTATCGGCATAATTATAGCTTACACGACCTAAATAAGACAAAGACCCCTGTTTGTATTTATATGTAATAGAATTACCTGTATCCATAGTTCCCGCACTTGGCGAAGTACCCAAATAACCATCCGGGTCAGGATTATTAAACAACATTCGCTTGGAATGCATATAAGCCTGCATTTTTTCTACAGCAGCCATGGCGGAAATGCTATGCTTGCCAAACTTTCCTTCATAATTCACATAGAAGTTCAACTGCTCGTTTTTAGCCATCTGGTCTGAATATACCACACGAGTACTTCCTGTAAATTCTTTTAATTGATAATCGGAAACAGACGGATGATCGCTATAAAAACGATTTCCGGGTGTCAACGCATCACTTGCTTTCAGATAGGCCAACGTAAATGGCATAAATGCCTGCTCACTATCACTGGCACTACGCTTCAACGCATAGCTTCCCTTGAATGAAAGTCCTTTGATAAACGGAACGGCATACGTGACGGAGAAGTTGGCATCATAGCTGAAATTATCATTCGTGGAATAAGATCCGTCATTATTCTCCATTGCAAAATAATTCCATGTACTCATTTTATTGCCGGATGTTGCATTACCCGCACTCGAGTAACTGTTCAACAAAGGAGATGTATAATAGGTATTACCATCATCCAATGTTATCTCCCATGGCAAATAATTCGGCATATGAGCAAGAACCAAATAATCACCGGATTCACCGGGCTTAGTTCCCCCATAACCATTCAAATTGCTTAAACCTTTGGTAAAACTTGATGTGGTTTCCTGCTGGTTACCCGCTATGGTTGCAGAAAATTTCAAATCGGAAGTCAATTTGATATCCACACCTGCACGGAAGTTCCATCTGTTGTAATCCTGTTTTCCAAGATTCGCCCCCTGAGTATAGTAAGAAGCACCCGCAAAATAAGTAGCTTTCTCGCTACCGCCACTTACATTGACCGAATGGTTCATTGTAAAAGCGCCGGACCAGGCTTCATCCAGCCAATTGTAATTCAAGCCATCCATCTCGGCCAGTTCCGCTTCACTATAAATTTTATTCATCCAGTTTCCATCCGGATCCATACTTATCTTATTATTGGCCAAATTAAAGGAATTGGCAAAACGTCCATAAGCTGCTCCTTTTAAGGTTTTAGGATGGCTCACTGCATTATTAAATCCGAATTTACCTGAATAATTGATTTTGGGAGCTCCTGATTTACCTCGTTTGGTCTTTACAATAATAGCACCTTGCGAAGCGCGGGAACCGTAAATAGCAGCACTGGCATCACGAAGGACTGAAATACTTTCAATTTCAGAAGGATCAAGGGCATTGAAAGTTTCTAATGTCGGAAGACCGCTGTTGGCATCTATCTGAATCACATCATCGATAATGACCATCGGATTAGTACTACCACCATCTTTAGAATACGAGAAAGATTGACGAATAGACATAGTCGCTCCTTCACCCGGACGGCTGTCACCACCACTGATGCTCAAACCGGGTATCTGTCCCGCCAACGCAGCACCCAAATTCGACACCGGCAAATCTGAAATTTCCGAAGGAGTAATAACCCCGATAGAACCTGTCACATCTTTTGCCTTCTGAGTACCGTAACCGACTACGACCACTTCGTCCAGCATTTTGGAATCTTCTTTTAACACCACTCTAAAGTCTTTTCCTTGTTTAGGAGCAATCGTTTGCGGCACATACCCCACAAATGAAATGACAACCTTCTTGCCCGAGGGAACCTGTAAAGCGAATTTTCCATCAAAATCGGTAATGGTACCGTTTGTAGTTCCTTCCACCACCACACTGGCACCAATCACCGGTTCACCAGTTTCATCAACCACCTGTCCGGTGACAGTTTTAGTCTGTTGCACCGACTGGGATATAGGGAATCCTGTCTCAGCGGATACTCCCTGAACAGAAACTCCTGTCAGAAACAGACTGAGACAGACCACTTGTGTCAAGTTGCCAATCTTGTCCAGCTTCTGAAGAAATGCATTTTCATTCTCCATAGAATCTTTTTTAAAATTAAAATATTATCTTATTTTTCTTGTTGAAATATCTGTTTCAGATAAGCGACATTCGTCCCGAAGTTTTTCTTTACATTCCGGACTTCATCCTTATTCCGTGACCGTTCAATGACCAGCCATCCGCTCCACCCCATCTTATCAAGGGTATGCTTTACGGCATTCATATCCAGACGGGTATTATAAGGAAGAGTAACCCCGTCTGTATCCGTACAATGTATCTGACAAATCCGATCCTTTCCCAGTTTTTTCAACTCTTTACAGAGGTCGCGTCCATTTTCCAACGCATTTTGAAAACTATAATAAATCTTTATACCTTTCGAATTAATTTCTTTCAACAGTTTTATATCCTCTCCAGCGTCCAAAGAAGTACGGATACCTATCACTACTCCATCTTTCACTGCCATTTCTCCCACTTCGTGCAAACGGCTTACCAACTCCTGACGTGCATCACCCGCTACTGTCCAGTCCTCTTTTATACCACCTAATGGAAGGAAAGCTACTTGGGCCCCCATCACCTTCATCGTATTCAAACAATCCTGCACTAAAGCTTTATAATTATGATGAGTCAAGAAAGATTGTCCAAAGAATCCGGACATCGCCACAGAAGGAACTTCAATATGTTGTTCCTGTGCTGTTTCTTTAAATAATTTACAGAAATGGGGTTGGTGGAACTTATTATCAAAAGTATCCCGTTTTCCCAAGCCTCCCATGTCCATTTCTATGCCATCACCTCCTAGTTCCTTCATTAATTGAAAAGAACCGATCTTCTGGCGTTTTAGCATCATCCAGTCACACGCAGCTATTTTATAGCGTTGTTTTCCCTCTGAATTCTGTGCTCCCAAAGGCAGTAACATAAACAGGAGCATAATTAAACTGATAATTTTTTTCACATTCATCATAATCTAGTTATTGTTTAGAATTAAGACGAATCACAAAAAAGTATGTAATCACTAAATCTTAATAAAGTCCAAAAATAATTTAGTGAATAAACAAGACAATCCCGCAAACACAATGCTCGCTTGCATCTGTTTACGGGATTCCTGCTTTATAAGATCAAGAAATCAACTTTTACGCCATTCATTCATATATTCCCTCGGAGTCTGATCATATTTTTTACGAAAACATTTACTGAAATAACCGGAATCCTTGAAGCCTACGGCAAAAGCTATTTCTGAAATACTCATATCCGAATTTTTAATCAACTCTATTGATTTATTCAGACGAATTTCTTTCACTAAATCCACCGGAGCAAACCCGGTCAGACTCTTTAACTTCTTAAAGAAAGCCGAGCGACTCAGCCCGATAGTTGATGCTATAGTATCTATATTAAAATCACTATTATCCAAATTCTCTTCTATAACCTGATGAATCTTTTCAATGAACTGCACATCTTTCTTCACTAGGAACTGTTCGTATGTATCCTGTTCCTCCTTATGTTCTTCGGGCTGCTGCCATACACGTTCACGGAACAATTTACGTTCATTCAGCAACTGTTCGATACGTGCCACCAAATAGTCTTTGCTGAAAGGTTTGATGATATAGGCATTCGCTCCCATGCTTATCGCTTTGGTCTTCGCTTCATCATTACCTTTCGCCGTCAGGATAATCACCGGAATATGACTGATTTGGAAATCTTTACGGATGCGTTGCAACATCTCTATTCCATCCATATTCGGCATCATCTGGTCGGTGACTACCATGTCGGGATGATAGAGATGTACTTTCTTCAGCCCCTCCACACCATCATTGGCCATATAAATATTGAATTTATCTTCCAATTGCAACTTCAACATATTACATAAATCCTTATTATCTTCTACAATCAGCACGGTAGGCAAAGACGAATCGACAGGCTGTTCTTTCTCCTCCTCGCTTTCCTTGCCGGCAGAAGCAGAAACAGATTCAGTTTCAGGAACACTCACCGTTTCCCCGCCCATATAAAAATCGACTTCCGACGATTTGTAATGCTCCTTACCCAGTTGCAATTCAATGGTAAAGACTGCCCCTTTCCCTTCAGGGCTCTCTGCATAGATTTCCCCATGATGCAGACTGATAATTTCCTTAGATAAAGCCAATCCGATGCCCGTTCCCTGATAATAAGCGCCACGTGCATTGTCAGCCTGCGAGAAACGCTCGAAGATTTCGGAAAGCTTGCTTTGGGGAATACCCACACCGCTATCTTCCACCCGTACATAACAATGCTTGTCATCATCCGACACTCCCATCGTGACATAAATATTCCCCCCGGCAGGAGTGAACTTGAACGCATTGGAGATTATGTTGCGGATCACGATGGCCACTTTCTCCTTATCCGCCCATACCATGATATCCTCACCGGCCAGCTGGAACGTGAAGCTGACTTCATTTTCTTCGGCCATCACCCTGAATTCTTTCTCAAAAGAGTCTACCATCTCATTCAGGTTGAACAACGACACATGCAGACGCATTTTTCCGTTCTGTATTTTACGGAAATCCAATATCTGATTGACCAGTTGCAGCATCTGTTTGGTATTCTTTTCCATCAGATCCACGTATTGCATTCCTTTCTGAGATAGTTTTTCTTTCTCTTTCAACTCCTGAATAGGCCCTTGGATCAGAGTCAGCGGAGTACGCAACTCATGCGAGATATTGGTAAAGAACTTGATTTTCAATTCGGACAATTTTTGTTCGATATACACATCATTTTTCACCTTAATCATGAAAAGAGATAATTTTATAGCCACCAGCAATAAGGCTACAGCTATAATCATATAGATAACATACGCCCACCAACTGGCCCACCAAGGCGGCAGAATGACAACGGTCAACTCACGGAAAGATTCCAAACCGGGATTTGCCTCATCCAGTGTCTGTACTCTGAAAAGATACTTGCCGGGAGGAACATTGGTATAGGACGCTATACGGTTCTTCCCGTTATAGTGCCATTCTTTTTCATATCCTTCCAAAATATATTTGTAAGACACACGGTTCTGATTATTATAGTTCAACGCCGCAAACTCTAAAGTAAACATGGACTGGTTATGATTCAATGTAATCCTGTCTGTATAGGTAATGGACCGGTCAATAATAGGATGGTCCGTATAGCTGCGTATGTCCCGGTTTGATATCTGACATCCTACAATAAATGTGTTATAATCAAATCTTTGCGTTTCCAGTTTATCGGGAGAAAAGGTCAAGATACCCTCTTTACACCCCAGCCAAAGTTCCCCGTCCAGCGTTTTCAATGTGGTGCTTTCTTCCATCACAACCGGGGGAAAGCCATCGTATTTGTCATAATTACGCACCTGGCTTGTCGCCCTGTCAAAACAAGAGAGTCCTTTTTCCGTAGCAAGCCAAAGGAAACCGTTATCATCTTCTATAATAGACATCACCACATCATTATTCAATCCGTCTTCCCAGCCATACGATTTAAATGAAAGCTTATGCGTTTCCTCATCATATCCCGACAATTTGCTCAATCCTCCACCAAACACGCATACCCATATCTGAGAGAACTCGTCTTTATAAAGCGCGTACACATCGCTATCGGCATAATTTACCCGGTTGGCACCACGGTAGGTTTCAAAATCAATCTGCTCCACTGAGGCAAAGTTGTTTTTAAAAGACATCAGCCCGTCCATCGTACCTACCCACATACGCCCGTCATTATCCTCTATCATATTCCTCACTTCCATATAAAGGCCATACGTAGGATAATTCTTGAATCCGTTATATTTATTCTTAAAAGTGACTTCCCCATTTTCCTCACAAAGCAGATTCAATCCTCCGTCCAAAGTACCCACCCAGATACGTTTCTTTTCATCCTGATAAGTGAAATACACATCATTCCCGCTGATTGACGACAAATCAGACAAATTATGCAGATAACGTTTAAAACGGAAACCACCTGCAGTTTTCTCATCAGGAACAGCTTTCACCAATCCGTCGCCTTTGGTAGAGAACCAAAGGTTTCCTTTGTCGTCTTCCATGATGTGATATACATTACCTATATGCTCGTCACCTGTCGAAAAAACATGTTTGGTTACACCGTTCCGGTCCATCCGATAAACACTCTGCCAACGGGTGCCCACCCAGATATCGCCACTTTTTGATTGGAAAAGGGCTCTTACCCCTGTCGCATAATTTTCCTGACCGACTGATTGCGGAGACAACGAAAGCAGATTGAATTGCTTCTTGGGGAAATTCATGCAATACACCCCTTCATCGGCAGAGGAAAGCCACAATACCCCGTCATTATCCAACATCAGATGATAAAACTGCTGATTTGCCCTATCATTAGAAAGTTGTTTCAATTTATTGATATAAACCATCTCCGCATGTTCCCTGTCGAACAACCAGGCCTCTCCTGCCGGAGACAGGAAAAAAAGCCCTCTTTCGCCGGCATCTTCCGAATACAGGGTGGTTATCTTGCCGAACATGGTAAACGGAAACCGTTTTGCAGTATGGTTCAACGGATCATAATAAATCAGCGCCTTCTCATTTTCGTGAAACCATATTTTATCATACTGGTCTATGAATGCATGAGTTACCATAGCGTCATTCATTTCAGTATTTATCTTTTGCAACCTGCGCTCAGCCAAATCATATTCGTATGTGCCTTGTCCGGCCACACTGAGATAGACATAACCTGCCGGAGTAACCAGCAAATTGCTGATCGCACCTTTTATTTCGGAAAGTACATACCGGTTTACCAAACCGGTCCTCACATCGATACTGTAAAAAATACCCGCACGATCTCCGACCCATACCTTCCTGCCATCCTCAAAAAAACTGGTAAAACTATCCTTGTCACCGGAATTAATCTTACTGGTTATAAAATCGGCAGGCCGGGATGCCAATTCCGATCCTTTATGCACGGCGGCTACCTTATAATCAGTTCCTATCCAACTGATATATTCCTCCGTCTCACACAGGACATGGTGTTTCAGTGTATAATCATGCTTGTTTATCTCGTTCCGAGAGTCGAACAGAATCTTGATAGTTACCTGCCCTTTTTCATCTACCCCGGCCAATAACAGATTTTTATCTTTAGTCAGCAACAACACATCCCCCTCGGCCGTATTTTGTAATTTTATCACCTGGATATTCTCCGAATAGTTCTTCATGTCATCATAAACAGCATGAAAACATTCGGTCACTTTATTGAAGACATATAACTTACGGTCAATGGTCTTTACCCATATATACCCGTTTTTATCCTCGACTATGCGCTGGATCTTACGTGGCGGCACATCCGAATCGTGCTCCTGTTTATTGAATGTTTTAAACTTCACTCCATCGAAACAACATAAGCCATACCAGGTTCCGAACCAGATAAAGCCATCTCTGTCTTTCAAGGTACAGTTTACCGTATTATTAGGAAGCCCTTGATCTACAGAATAATGTTCCACAATCATATTCACATTATATGACCACAGAGGAAAGCTTGTCAGGCAACAAAGTATAATAAGTATATATTTCTTCATAAGTATTTAGTTTTCTTCAAACCGAGGTCAAAGATAAGAAAAAAATCCGTTGGTACTTAAATTGAAATTAGTTAAATACCAATTATTGGTTAGATTGGAACGAGATAAATCCGCGTTCTATCTATATTACTTCTCCGTACCGAATTCAGTTTGCTGTCTCTCCACCTCCATCAATACTTTTTGCCTTTCCTCTTCTGTCAGCACAACTTTCCCCGCCATTCTTTCTGTTCTAACAGGGCTTCCGGCTAGTCCTGCTCCGGCTGATTGGGCATCCGTCTCCTCCTCCGTATAACAGAAAGGCAGTTCTGACGGAATACTTTCTAATTCTATTTCCGTAGCAACCGGCGCATTCGTTCCTTCAAACTGCACATGGGCCTTCACCTTTATTTTGCCGGGCTTGCGGGTAGAACGGATCAAGACGGGAGCAGAGCCAAACTCCACCGTGCGCGGATTGGCATTGATAGAGGCATCCCCTATAATTCGTCCTTCACCTTCTACAGTAAATACGATATTTTCTTTGGCCAGACGGCGCACATTACCGCTATCATCCGTCACTTCGGCCACCACTACGATAAAATCCGAACCGTCTGCCACCAATTGTTTTCCTTCCGTATCCACATACATACGCAACTTCGTGCTGCGACGTGACGGCATCCGCTTATAAGTGCAAACCACTTTACCGTCTATAATTCCCTCTGCCACCATATTTACTTTCTGCCAGTTTTTTTGCTTATAACTATACTCGCGTGCTTCCCAGAAATCCCATACATCCTTGAATATCACCGGGGCATTAGGCATATGTCCCTGCGCATGAACTACCGGAAGCGTCCAGCTCTCAGTATCGTCATAGACAGAGAGACGAACCGAATCACAATTACTGAACACCACCACATCGGCATCCGAGAAAGGAGACATCTCATGGGCGATAAACACCATAGGGCCACATTCCGCTACAGGATGCTTCAATGTCGCGGCAGACTGGCTGCGAAAAGCATAATAAGCGTATTTAGGCTGCCGGAACGCATCATAAATGCCCCCGAAATACGGATCGGGATGATACCCCCGCTGATGATCAAAAGGATGCCATTGCGCCCCACCGATAAACTGTCCTGTAGTGCGGTACATTTCATCATAACTCTTTGATAATGACAACGCCTGCACCAGCAACGGGCGTTCCCCCCAGCTACGGCTGGCACGGTTATTATTATTATGTGCATACCAGTCATCCACATTCTCGCCAAACTCACGAGTAAAAATACATTGTTCCGGACGGTCTGCCTTCTCATCATCTCCCGGCCATCCGTACACCACATCATAGTTTTCCGCCACTCCTTTCGAATGAACATCGGCTGCCGCTACAGGGCGTCCGGGATAAGGAAACTCCTCCCGTGTAATCCGTAATGCCTCCAGTGCGAAATCGCGCGGATAAGGCGTTTCATTCAAAATAGGCTCCCACATCAGCACACTGGGATGATTGCGGTCCCGGCGTATCATCTCACGGGTATTCCGATGTACCAGCTTTGCGAACTCCGGATTTTTATTCCAATATTGCCATCCCGGAGTAGCCACAATAACAAACAGCCCCATTTCGTCACAAGCATCCATGAATGCCGGATCTTGCGGATAATGAGCTACACGGATAATGGTACATCCTGCATCACGCAAGCGTTTGGCATCCCTCCACTGCTGGCTGTTGGGCAGCGCATTACCCACGTATGCAAAATCCTGATGACGGTTCGCGCCGACCAATTGACCAAAAGGCTTGCCATTCAACCAAAAGCCATCCTTACCTTTAAATTCCGCTTTGCGGATCCCCACACGTGTCACTCCCCCATCCAAAACTTCATGTCCGGCTTTGACACGAGATTGTATCCTATACAAATAAGGCGAATCAGGAGACCATAACTTAGGATTGCGAACTGCAAACTGTTGCCGCACCGTCTTCGATTCCCCTGCTTGCAGTTTCACCTGTTGCGAAATCCGTTTTACGGGAACATCGCCGGCATCCGCCAAAACCGTCTCCACGGCTACGGTACGCGTCCGCTTTCCACTGTTATGTACTTCCGTATCCACATACACTTCCGCTTTTTTCCCGCTTATATTGTCAAAATGCACAAAAACTCCGCCTCCGGCCACCTTATCGGCCTCCAAGGCATCTGTAATAGCTACACTTGATTTTCCTATCATCCACACATCCCGGTAAATTCCTCCATGATAAGCGAAATCCAAGGTATATTGACGTTTTCCCGGAGGAAAATTCTTATCATCACTATTATCCGTCATCACCGCCAGCAAGCAACTGTCTCCGGGCTGTACCCCCTGTTCCGTCAGTTGCACAGTGAAAGGAAGGTATCCTCCCAAGTGCTCTTGTACCCTCTTGCCATTTAAATAAATTACCTGTTTTCCCATAGCTCCCTCAAAATGAAGCGACACCTCTTTTCCTTTCATATCTTGAGGAATCACAAAATGTTTCCGGTACCATGCCACACCCTGATAGTTACGGCAACCGCTTGCCTCGGCAGGCATCAGTTCCACAGTATGCGGAGCAGACACTACTTGCCAGGATGTATCATCAAAACGTACGGCTTCCGCGCCTTTTATGTCTCCACGATGAAAGCGCCATCCGGGATTGAAATTATATACTATTCTTCCGCTACCGGATAAAGGGATGAATCCGGCTACAGAAGTTTCCATTTGAGCTTGTGCCAACACAGGCAACAGGCACACAAGTAAAATAAACAGTTTCTTCATAATTATTACACTATCTGGGAAAAGAGACGGACCGGCTGTCCGTTTGTACCCGTTCCCTTTGAAAAAAGGTCTTGTTGTTTTTGAAAAAGATCCAGACATTTAAAAAAAAGGTCCTGATGTTTGGCGTCAAAGACAAGGTTCTTTTAAAAAAACGTCAAGGTCTTTTTATACAAAGAACAGGTCTTTGGAAGGGAATGACAAGGTCTTTTCACAAGGCCTTCCAAGGCTCAAGGCTCAAAGGCTCACCTAAGCGGTATTTAAGCCCAAAACAAGCTTCAAGAAACCCATACATATACTGATTTTCAATTTATTACAATAAAAAGACGAAAACAAGACTATATTCTGAAAAATAAATGAATAATATAATGACACCCAGGCACACACGGATACATCCGACATTTACCGGAAAGCAAAATGTATAAATAAAAGAAATTTCTATTGATATCATCACTTGGTCATTCCGGGCATCGTGAAAAATCCGGAAGCACCCCATATCCATTGATCCGGCCTATTATGAATCAAACCCGGCAAAAAAACAAGCCTGGTCAAACCAAACACAAATTCCATAAAACGACAGACAAAGTCAAGACAATCCTGAACTTCCCAAAGACCAAAGAATAATATTCAATCCGCACGTCTTGTTTTAGTAAACAATCTGTAAAACAAACGTTTACACATCTACCAAGGTTTAAAATACCGCATAAGTGAGCCTTGAGCCTTGTGAGCCCTGGAAACGCATCGGACCGACTCTTTTTCTTTGCAGAAATACACCCGATTTATACGATAAACCCATACCTTTTTTATACCTTTGCCCCCCAAAAGAAAACAACAAACATGGAACTATTCAATAAAATGATTGCCGCAGCCCTGAAGGTTTCCGTACATCAAGTAGACAATACATTATCTCTACTGGGCGGGGGAGCTACCATCCCTTTCATAAGCCGATACCGGAAAGAGGCAACCGGAGGGCTGGACGAAGTACAAATAGGCGAAATTAAAGACAGAAATGACAAGTTGTGTGAACTGGCCAAACGAAAAGAAACCATTCTTTCTACCATAGAAGAACAAGGCAAACTAACAGAAGAATTGCGCAAACGCATTGAACAAAGTTGGGATGCCACCGAAGTGGAAGACATATATCTGCCCTATAAGCCGAAACGTAAGACCCGCGCCGAAGCGGCACGGCAAAAAGGACTGGAACCGCTTGCCACCTTACTGTTATTGCAACGCGAAAACCATCTGGACAGCCGTCTCCCCGCTTTTGTGAAAGGAGATGTGAAAGACGAAGAGGATGCACTGAAAGGCGCGCGCGACATCATAGCCGAACAAGTGAGCGAGGACGAGCGTGCCCGCAACCAACTGCGCAACCAATTTTCCCGACAAGCCGTCATCACCTCCAAAGTGGTGAAAGGCAAAGAGGAAGAAGCCGCCAAATACCGCGATTATTTCGATTTCAGCGAACCTTTGAAACGCTGTTCCTCCCACCGTCTGCTGGCTATCCGCCGGGGAGAGTCGGAAGGCCTGTTGAAAGTAAGTATAAGCCCCGATGACGAAGAGTGCGCCGGACGGCTGGAACAAATGTATGTCCGTGGCAACAATGAATGCAGCCGCCAGGTAGGCGAGGCAGTACGTGATGCGTACAAGCGGCTTCTGAAGCCTTCCATCGAAACCGAATTTTCAGCCTTGAGCAAGGAGAAAGCCGACGAGGAGGCAATCCGCGTCTTCTCCGGAAACCTGAGACAGCTTCTGCTGGCTCCCCCTTTAGGACAGAAACGGGTCATGGGAGTTGATCCCGGCTACCGTACCGGATGTAAAATAGTCTGTCTGGATGCCCAAGGCTCTTTGCTGCACAATGAAACCATTTATCCGCATCCGCCCAAGAGTGAATACTCACAGGCAGCCCGCAGCATCGTGAAATTGGTAGAACAATATCAGATAGAGGCAATCGCCATAGGTAATGGCACCGCCAGCCGTGAGACAGAACAATTCATCACTTCACAACGCTATGACCGTGAATTGCAAGTATTTGTAGTAAGCGAGGACGGAGCATCCATTTACTCGGCCTCGAAAACCGCCCGAGACGAGTTCCCTGAATACGACGTGACCGTGCGTGGAGCCGTATCCATAGGCCGCCGATTGATGGATCCGCTGGCCGAACTGGTGAAAATAGACGCCAAATCTATCGGAGTGGGACAATACCAGCATGATGTGGACCAGACTTTATTGAAGAAATCATTGGACCAGACGGTGGAAAGTTGTGTGAACCTGGTAGGTGTGAACCTCAATACCGCCAGCCGTCATCTGCTGACTTATATATCGGGGCTAGGTCCTGCCTTGGCTCAAAACATTGTGGATTACCGCACCGAGAACGGGCCCTTCAGTTCACGCAAGGAGTTATTGAAAGTACCCCGGATGGGAGCGAAAGCGTTTGAACAATGCGCAGGGTTCCTGCGTATCCCACAAGCGAAGAATCCGCTGGACAACTCGGCCGTGCATCCCGAAAGCTATCCCATAGTGGAGCAGATAGCCAAAGACCTGAGCTGCACCGTGGACGAACTGATAAAGAGCAAAGAACTACGCAGCCGGATTGATATCAAGAAGTATGTCACCCCGACAGTGGGGCTTCCCACCCTGACAGACATCATACAGGAATTGGACAAGCCGGGACGCGACCCACGGCAACAAATCCAAGTTTTTGAATTTGACAAGAATGTAAAGACCATAGAGGATTTGACTGAAGGAATGGAACTGCCCGGCATTGTGAACAATATTACCAACTTCGGTTGCTTTGTAGATATAGGAATCAAAGAGAAGGGTCTGGTGCACGTATCACAACTGGCCGACAAATTTGTGAGCGACCCCACCACCGTAGTCAGCATCCATCAGCATGTACGGGTGAAAGTGATGAGCATAGACCTAGAGCGCAAGCGCATCCAGCTCACTATGAAAGGATTGAATCAATAATTGCAACAAGGTAAAAAAGAATATGGAAGAAGATATAGAAACCTGCGGCTGGTTCGTTTTTTATAAGGATCAGCTGCTGATAGAGAAAAAGAACGGAATGTACACCATACCTTTCGGAACAGAGCCTCCCATGCCTGTTCCGGTGGGAAGCACTATCCACACCATCGGAGAGATAGAGGGACACACTGCCAAAACTTTCTCCGTACACGCCCCGGTGCCCGGCTGCGAAAATGACCGCCACCTGATGATGGATCTCCGGAGTTCATACGACGTATTGCCTTGGGAAGAGTACAATGTGGGTGGCAAAGCCTTCCAGATACTGAATTGGGACAAGAACAGCCGCTATTGCCCCATGTGCGGCGTGCCTACCGTACAGATTTCTCCAATTGCTAAAAAATGCCCCCAATGTCGTCAGGAAATTTATCCGCGCATCTCTCCTGCCATCATTGTATTGATACGCCGGGGAGACAGCATACTGCTGGTCCACGCCCGCAACTTCCGGGGAACTTTCAACGGTTTGGTAGCCGGCTTTCTTGAACCGGGCGAGACTTTGGAGGAGTGTGTGTACCGCGAGGTACTGGAAGAAACAGGACTCCATATCAAAAACCTGAAATATTTCGGCAGCCAGCCGTGGCCTTATCCCAACGGAATCATGATAGGCTTCACCGCCGATTATGAAAGCGGAAACATCAAATTACAACAAGAAGAACTGAATGCCGGCGCTTTCTATACCAAAGACAATTTGCCGGAGATACCCAAAAAGCTGAGTCTGGCAAGAAAATTGATTGATGCGTGGCTGGAGGAAAAGAATCATTTATAGAACGAGATGAGTCATGTTCCATCCATAAATACCTATTTATCGCTTGCAGAACTTAAAAATGTACTATCTTTGCAATATGGAATGGTTAAATAGCTTATTTTTTGAACACACGCCTTTACAGGCGGTTGTAATCCTCTCGATTATCATTGCTGTGGGGCTCGGTTTAGGTAAGATCCACCTGTTTGGCATTTCATTGGGAGTTACCTTCGTCTTTTTTGCCGGTATTCTGGCCGGACACTTGGGATTCTCAATCGACTCGAATATGCTGAATTACGCCGAGAGTTTCGGTCTTGTGCTTTTTGTATACGAACTAGGATTGCAGGTAGGTCCCGGCTTTTTCAGTTCATTCCGTAAAGGCGGTGTACAGCTCAATATGCTGGGCATGGGCGTTATTCTGACAGGTACGGTCATGACGGTGCTTTTCAGCAAACTGGGAGACATACCGATGAGCGATATGGTAGGCATCCTTTGTGGAGCCACCACCAATACTCCCGCTTTGGGGGCCGCCCAACAGACTTTAAAACAAATGGGGGAACCCGCCAGTGGCGCAGCGTTAAGTTGCGCCGTAACCTATCCGCTGGGAGTGGTAGGTGTTATTCTGGCCATGTTGCTGGTACGCAAATTATTTGTTCGTCCCTCAGATATCGACATTCACGAACACGAGGACACCAATCAGACATTCATTGCCACCTTCAAAGTGCACAATCCCGCCATTTTCAATAAAAGCATAAAAGAAGTAGCTTTATTAAGCTATCCTAAATTTGTTATCTCCCGTTTATGGCGGGAAGGCACGGTAAGTATCCCCACTTCAGAAAAAATCCTGAAAGAGAATGACCGTCTGCTGGTTATCACCACCGAAAAGGACGCTCCCTCGCTCACGATTCTTTTCGGCGAACAGGAAAGCCAGGATTGGAATAAAGAAGACATCGACTGGAATGCCATAGACAGCCAATTGATTTCCAAACATATCGTTATCAGCCGCCCCGAAATAAACGGGAAAAAACTAGGCTCTTTACGTCTGCGCAACAGCTATGGCATCAACATCAGCCGTGTGATGCGCAGCGGGGTACAACTACTTGCCACACCGGGGCTGATCCTCCAACTGGGCGACCGGCTGACCGTGGTGGGAGAAGCCAAAGCCATAGAGAATGTGGAAAAAGTATTAGGCAATGCGGTTAAAACGCTGAAGGATCCTAATCTTGCCGCCATTTTTATAGGTATTGTACTGGGATTGATACTAGGCTCCATCCCTATCGCCATCCCCGGCATCAGCACTCCCGTTAAATTAGGCCTGGCAGGCGGACCTATCGTAGTAGGAATTCTTATCGGATGCTTTGGTCCCCGTTTCCACCTCATCACTTATACCACCCGGAGTGCCAACCTGATGCTGCGCGGTATCGGGTTATCTCTCTATCTGGCTTGCCTGGGACTAGATGCAGGTGCACATTTCTTCGAGACAGTGATGCGCCCCGAAGGAGCCATCTGGATAGCTATAGGCTTCGCCATCACCTTTATCCCGGTAGTCATCATGGCATTAGTGGCCCTCCGCATGACCCGCCTCGACTTCGGAAGCACCTGTGGTATGCTGTGTGGAAGCATGGCAAACCCTATGGCATTGAACTATGCCAATGACACGTTACCCGGTGATAATCCGGCGGTGAGTTATGCCACCGTATATCCGCTGTCCATGTTCAGCCGGGTCATTATAGCCCAATTAATACTCATGTTTTTTATATAATTTCCAGCCATGAACGCTTATAATTCAATCACCCCGGAAACCATACAGAAAGATATGCGATACCTGCAACTGCTGTCGCATAGTTTCCCCACTATAGCCGATGCCAGTACGGAAATAATCAACCTGGAAGCTATTCTGAATCTGCCTAAAGGTACAGAACATTTCCTTGCCGACCTGCACGGAGAGTACGAGGCATTCCAGCATGTATTGCGGAATGCTTCCGGGGCCATCAAAAGAAAAGTAAATGAAATATTCGGGAATACCCTGCGCGAGAACGAAAAAAAAGAACTATGTACGCTGATTTATTATCCGGAACAAAAACTGGATCTGGTAAAAGCAGTGGAAACGGACCTGGACGACTGGTATGTCATCACGTTGAACCAGTTGGTACGTGTATGCCAGAATGTATCCTCCAAATACACCCGTTCCAAAGTGCGGAAATCACTTCCCAAAGAATTCTCGTATATCATTCAGGAATTGTTGCACGAAAACTCAATGGTTCCCAACAAGCAGGCGTATATTAACGTCATCATCAGCACCATCATTTCTACCCGCCGCGCCGATGACTTTATCATTGCTTTATGCAACCTCATCCAACGGCTCACCATAGACACACTGCATGTGCTGGGTGATATATTCGACCGTGGTCCCGCCCCCCACCGCATTATGGACATATTATGCGATTATCATAATTTCGATGTACAATGGGGAAACCATGACATTTTATGGATGGGAGCCGCAGCCGGCAACGACTGCTGTATGGCAAACGTGCTACGCCTGGCCATGCGTTATGGCAACCTTGCCGCCTTGGAGGATGGATATGGCATCAACCTTCTGCCCTTGGCCACCTTTGCCATGGAAACATACGCAGACGATCCCTGCACCCTATTCGGACCGAAAGTAGAGAAAGAAGACTGTACTTACAATGCCAAGACACTGCGCATGATAGGCCAGATGCACAAAGCAATCAGTGTTATCCAGTTCAAGCTGGAAGCAGAGATTATCAGGCGCCGCCCCGATTTCGAGATGGACGACCGTATGCTGCTACACCGTATAGATTTTGAGCGTAAGACTATCACAATGCCCAATGGAAAAGAATATGAACTGAAAGACAGCTTTCTTCCTACGGTAAATCCTGCCGATCCTTATAAGCTGACAGACGAAGAACGGGAGATTATGAACAAACTCCATCGTTCGTTTGTCAGCAGTGAGAAATTGAAAAAACATATCCGCTGCCTGTTCCGTTACGGATGTATGTACACGGTGAGCAACTCAAATCTGCTGTTCCACGCCTCCATACCCCTGAATGCCGACGGTACGCTGAAAGATGTGTCCATAGCCGGAAAAATGTACAAAGGAAAAGCCTTGCTGGAAAAGGTAGGGCACTTGATCCGTACCGCCTTCTTCGCTGAGGAAGACAACGAGGACAGACCCTTTGCCGTAGACTATGTATGGTACTTGTGGTGTGGCAAAGACTCCCCTGCTTTCGACAAAGACAAAATGGCTACTTTTGAACGTTACTTTTTAAAAGAGAAAGAGTTACACAAGGAAGTAAAAGGTCACTATTACAGCCTGCGCAATGAAGAAAAAGTATGTGATATGCTGCTGGACGAGTTCGGAGTGATAGGAACACACCGCCATATCATCAACGGACATGTACCCGTAAAAACCATCCAAGGTGAGAATCCGATAAAAGCAAACGGCAAGATGATGGTCATAGACGGAGGATTCTCTAAAGCGTATCATTCGGAAACCGGAATTGCCGGATATACACTGGTATACCATTCGCGCGGATTCCAACTGGTACAGCACGAACCGTTCACCTCAATGCAAAAAGCCATTGAAGAAGGGCAGGATATCAAATCGAGCACCCAGATAGTAGAAATGAGCACCCAACGCATGATGGTAAAGGACACTGACAAAGGACGGGAACTGGTGACACAGATTAACGATTTAAAGAAATTGCTGGTGGCTTACCGGACAGGACTTATCAAGGAGAAATCTATATAAAAGATTATCCGCAATCATACCACCGGATAATAAAGAAGGTTTATTGCCCTATGATTGCGGATACAAAAATTAAAGCCCGTATCAGACTCACGTCTACCGGGCTTTTGGATTACCGAACAAAAATATCGTTATACAATCTTGTTCATCGCCGAATCGGGAAAAACCACCGTCGGCTTGAACGATTTAGCTTCCTCAAAATCCATCATGGCGTATGACATGATAATTACAATGTCACCCACCTGTACCTTCCTGGCAGCAGCCCCATTCAGACAAATACATCCCGAACCGCGCTCACCCTTAATAATATAAGTTTCAAACCTCTCGCCGTTATTATTATCCACAATGTGCACTTTCTCACCGGCAATCATGTTGGCGGCATCCATCAAGTCCTCGTCAATCGTAATACTACCCATGTAGTTCAAATTGGCTTCCGTTACACGGACACAATGCAGTTTCGATTTTAATACCTCAATCATCATAATTCTAATGGTTAACGATCACTATCCCTTATATTTTATATTATCTATCAAACGTACCTCTCCGCAAAATACCGTAATGCAACCTACTGCATAATCCGTATCTTCCCAATCCGTTATTTTCTGAAGCGTAGTGCCATCTACTATTTCAAAATATTCCAAACGCAAACCCGGAGCGGCAGCAATCGCATCCTCTACAAACTTCTGAGTCTCAGCGACCGGATGAGATTTTGCAAAAGTACAACTTTTAAATAAAGTTTGCGAAATATTCAGCGCATACTCTCTTTCCACCGCAGAAAGCCGTGCATTGCGGCTGCTCAATGCCAGCCCGTCTTCCTCACGCACAATAGGACAACCTACAATTTCCAGTCCGTTGAACCCTATCTGTTTCACCATTTCACGAATAATAGCCAATTGCTGGAAGTCTTTCTCGCCGAAATAAGCACGGGTAGGGTTTACAATCATAAACAGCTTGCTCACTATCTGGCATACTCCATTAAAATGTCCTGGACGGAAACGGCCTTCCATCACTGTGTCCAGCGGCGCATAACTGAACTGCCGGGTATCAGGCTCAGGATAAATCTCTTCTACAGACGGAGCAAAAACAAAAGCCGCTCCTACTTTTTCCAACAATTCACAATCGGCATCCAATGTACGCGGATATTTTGCCAAGTCATTTTTGTCGTTAAACTGGGTAGGATTTACAAAATCACTTACCACCACTACATCATTTTCTGCAACAGCACGTTTCACCAACGAAGCGTGTCCGGCATGGAGTGCACCCATTGTAGGCACCAGACCTATTGTCTTTCCCTCACTGCGCAGGGCATCCAGCTCTGACTGAAGCTCTTTGATTGTTTGAACTAACTTCATCTTTTTATCTCTTTTGTTTGAGTAGTTTCATTTAAAACGGCTGCAAAGTAAACCATTATTTGGGAGATAACGAAGAAAAAAAGAATTTTAATTAATGATGAGTGGTTAGTAATAAGTGGTTAATACCTTGCAGATATGACGCAATAAGCCCTCTTCAGCTACCGGCCAGCCACTTGTTCTTTCCCATTTTTCACCTAATTCCGCAAGGCATTGACCATTAACCGCCAATCACTAACCACTAATTACCAGCCACTTAACATATCATAAGGAATTATTATTCCTCGTTTCTTGCCACTCTCATCTATTTTTTTTATATCTTTGCAAAATGATTATGAGCAACAAAAAGTTAAGATGAAGGCAAATAAAGTTTTATTTATTACACAAGAGATTACCCCTTACGTTCCCGAATCCGAAATGGCAAACATGGGAAGATTTCTTCCTCAGGCTATTCAGGAAAAAGGCAGAGAAATCAGAACTTTTATGCCAAAATGGGGCAATGTCAATGAGCGCAGAAACCAATTACACGAAGTCATCCGCCTGTCCGGCATGAATTTAATCATAGACGATACGGACCACCCGCTGATTATCAAGGTAGCATCTATCCAAGCTGCACGTATGCAGGTTTACTTCATTGACAATGACGACTATTTCCAGCACCGCCAAATGGTAGCTGACGAAAATGGTGTAGAATACAAAGACAATGACGAACGTGCTATTTTTTATGCACGCGGCGTATTGGAAACGGTAAAGAAATTACGCTGGTGTCCGGACATTATCCATTGTCAAGGATGGATGAGTGCATTTGTGCCCCTTTATATTAAGAAGGCTTATCAAGATGAGCCGTCATTCAGAGACTCAAAAGTAGTATTTTCGGTGTTTGAGGATGAATTCAAATCGAACTGCGAAGGTAATCTGACTGAAAAACTCATGCTGAAAGGCATTGAAAAGAATGATGTGGAAAGCATCGTCAAATCTCCGGCAAATTACGAGGAACTGTGCAAACTGGCCATTGCCTACTCTGATGGTGTGATACAAAACAGCGAGAAAGTGAATGAGAATGTCATGAAGTTCGCCCGTGAATCGGGTGTGCCTGTGCTCGACTATCAGCCTGCCGATACCTATGTAGATGCTTTCAATGAGTTCTATGACAAAGTATGGGAGTTTGAAAAGAAATAACTCACTAAGAATAATAAAGATGAAAATCAAATACTTATGCGCATTGTTGTTGGCAGCACTGATTTATAGTTGCGATGATTCAACAACCGGCATCGGGACCGATCTTATCCCCGGTGGAGATAAGATTCCGGCAAATACAGACAGTTATGAGTTTACCACCAAATCTCTGTTGGCCGACTCCGTTTATGCACGTACCAGTACTGCATATTTAGGACGATATACCGATGAGCAATTTGGAGAATTTACTGCCGATTTTATAGCACAGTTCACCTGTATGGACAACTTCAAATTTGAAGAAGAGCTGACCAAAGTCATCGGAGTAAATATAAGTCTGCAATACGGGTCTTTCTTTGGCGACTCACTGAATGCCATGCGCTTACAGGTTGACACATTGGACAAGGTTATTCCTGAAAAAGAACTAAGCACTTTTTATACCAGTGTGGATCCTAAAGATTATTACAACGAAAAAGGAAAGCCTATCGCTGTAAAAGCCTATTCGGCAGTAGGTCCGTCTACAAGCAAAGATGAAACTACAACCACAAGCAGCGGTGTCAAGCAAAGAACAATTATACAGACTATCAAATTGCCCAATTCATTAGGCGATCACATCTTCAACAAATACAAGGAGAACAAAGAGTATTTCAAGACTCCTGAAAGTTTTATCAAGAATGTATTAAAGGGAGTTTACATTCGCTGTACTCATGGCGACGGAACCATTTTATACATTGACGGTTTAAGCCTGAATCTTAATTTTGAAGCCCTGATAGAAAGTTCTTCCGGCAAGCGGGATTCGTTGGTTTACAAGTCCTATTTCTTTGGAGCAACCAAGGAAGTGATACAAGCCAACCACTTCAGTAACGGTAGCAGATTGGAAGAGTTAGCCCAAGATCCGGACCATACTTACCTCAAAAGTCCGGCAGGTATTTTTACAGAAGCGACTTTCCCCATTGCAGAGATTTACAATGAACATAAAAGAGATACGCTAAATGGTGTAAATGTATCGTTCACACGCTACAACGAGAAAGAGTCCAAATACAAAATGGGCATCCCCCAATATGTATTGATGGTCAGAAAGAAAGATATGTTCTCGTTCTTTGAAGAAAACAAGATTATCGATAACAAGACTTCTTTCTTAAGTTCATATAGCAGCAGTAACAATACATACACCTTTACCAACATCGCTCCCTTAATCACTTACTGCATTGAGGAACGGAAAAAAGGCATAACAGCAGCAGGTGGAGATCCTGAAAAGGAAGAAGACGGAAAAAAATGGGACGCTAAAAATCCGGACTGGAACAGAGTTGTCATCATACCTGTCAAAGCAGTATCCAATTCAAACAATGAAATAGTTGAAATATCCAACAACTTAGGTATGGAAAGCGCTATGTTAAAAGGTGGAACGAATCCTGAGAATAAGCTGAAAATGCAAATCTTCTACACTACATTTTAAGACTTTTTTATTTAACCAAATAAAGAACAGGCGGCAACTACAGCAATATAGTTTCCGCCTGTTTAATTTACTCCACCGTAATCATACCACACCGGATGATAAATGGAAATTCATGGAACGCAAATATCCCATCAACACTTCACACCATGATTGAGAATGACCATAAAAACAGACTATATAAAATAAGCCGGCAAAATCCTTTTCACGGATCCTGCCGGCTTATTTATGTTTATGGGAATCCTCTATCCCCTAGAAAGGCAAATCATCCTTCTCGTCTGTCGCGGCAAAATCTACCGGTGCAGCGGGAGCAGCATTCATGGGAGGAAACGGAGCATCCAGCGCAACAGGTCCCTGGGCACCCACACGCTCTACTTTCCACGCACGGATACTGTTGAACCAACGCCCATTCCACTCGCGGGCATCCACATCAAAAAACACATTCAACTCTTCACCTGCCTGAATATTAAATTGCGCTATCTTATCTGCTCCAAATACGTCAAAACACATTTTTTTAGGATATTGATCATGCGTTTCAATTACGTATTCTTGTACTTTCCATTCATTTCCTGTCTTTGAAACTCCTCCTCTCGGTTCGAGGACTGCTATTACTTTTCCTGCTAATTCCATATTACGTTATTTAAATTCGCCACGAAAGTACACTTTTCCTTGCGAGTAAACTAATTTTTTCGCCATTTTTTGCGCTTGAACCATAATCTTTTCGTAACTTTGGCAGTTAAATGAATGTAGAGATATAGAATATAAATATAATAATATAAAACTATGAAGTTCATCGTTTCAAGTACTGGATTATTCAGTCATTTACAAGCTATTAGCCGAGTTATCAACTCTAAAAATTCGTTACCTATTCTTGATTGTTTTTTGATGGAACTAACTGACGGAACGCTGTCTCTCACTGCTTCTGACAGCGAAACGACCCTGTCCACTTCACTGGAAGTAAATGAAAGTGACGGTGACGGACGCTTTGCCGTTTCTTCAAAAACCATACTCGAAGCCCTGAAAGAAATACCCGAACAACCACTTACTTTCCTGGTAAATACTGAAAACCTGGAAATCACCGTACAATATCAGAATGGTAAATACAGCCTGATGGGACAAAATGCCGACGAATATCCACAAGCTCCCGCATTAGGCGCAAATGCGGTACACGTAACGATGGGCGCTCCGGTGATGCTGGCTGGTATCAACCGTTCTTTATTCGCTACTGCCGATGATGAGTTACGTCCGGTAATGAATGGTATTTATTTTGATATCACTACCGAAGACATCACTTTCGTAGCCTCAGACGGGCACAAATTAGTACGCAATAAAACATTTGTGGCACATGGCGATGAAAAAGCCGCTTTCATTCTGCCCAAGAAGCCGGCAACCCTGTTGAAGAACCTGTTACCGAAAGAACAAGGAGATGTGCAAATTGATTTTGACGACCGTAACGCTACGTTTACATTAGAAAACTACAGTATGATATGCCGTCTTATCGAAGGACGCTATCCAAACTATAACTCAGTAATTCCGCAGGATAATCCTCACAAGGCCACCATTGACCGCATGACGCTGATCAGTGCGCTCCGCCGTGTATCTGTATTCTCATCGCAAGCAAGCAGTTTGATAAAACTCCGCCTCAGTGAAAATCAGATCCAGATCTCCGCACAAGACATTGATTTCTCCACCTCAGCAGAAGAAACACTGACTTGCCAATATACAGGAAGTCCCATGAGCATCGGCTTTAAATCAACATTCCTGATTGATATTTTAAACAATATCTCAGCACAGGAAATACTTTTCGAACTGGCTGATCCTTCACGTGCGGGCGTTATTGTCCCTGTAGAGCAGGAAGAGAACGAAGACCTGCTGATGCTGCTGATGCCTATGATGCTGAACGACTAAAAACGACACGCCACCATGTGGTGGAAAAACAATATATAATACAAGCTGAAAATGAAATTGAACTTGAAGAATCCTATTGTTTTTTTCGATTTGGAAACAACGGGAACAAATATAAACACAGACAGAATAGTGGAAATATGCTATCTGAAGGTGTATCCAAACGGCAACGAAGAAACGAAGACCATGCGTATCAATCCGGAAATGCACATTCCCGAACAATCCTCTGCTATCCACGGTATTTATGACGCAGATGTGGCAGACTGCCCTACCTTCAAGGAAGTGGCAAAAGAGATAGCCCGGGACATTGAGGGATGTGACCTGGCCGGTTTCAATTCCAATCGTTTCGACATTCCGGTTTTGGCTGAGGAGTTCCTGCGCGCAGGAGTAGACATTGACATGATGAAACGAAAATTCATTGACGTGCAGGTAATTTATCACAAACTGGAACAGCGTACCCTGTCTGCCGCCTATAAATTCTATTGCGGCAAGAATCTGGAAGATGCCCATACAGCCGAAGCCGACACACGCGCCACATACGAAGTACTGAAATCCCAATTGGACCGCTATCCGGAAGAACTGCAAAATGATATGGCATTTCTAGCCGAATACTCAAGTTTCAACAAGAATGTAGATTTCGCCGGACGCATTGTTTATGATGACAAAGGCGTGGAAGTATTTAATTTTGGGAAATACAAAGGAATGTCTGTCAGCGAAGTGTTACAAAAAGATCCGGGCTACTACAGCTGGATACTGAACGGTGATTTTACGCTGAACACGAAAAACGTACTGACAAAAATCAGACTACGTGAATCGGGAATGATGAAATGAGTATGAAAGGAAAAAAAATCGTACTAGGTATAACCGGAAGTATAGCCGCCTATAAAGCGGCTATACTCATTCGCGGACTTATTAAGAAGGGAGCGGAAGTACAAGTTGTGATTACCCCCGCAGGCAAAGAATTCATCACACCTATCACTTTATCTGCATTAACAAGTAAACCTGTTATCAGCGAGTTTTTTGCTCAACGTGACGGAACATGGAACAGTCACGTTGATTTGGGACTATGGGCGGATGCCATGATTATCGCTCCGGCTACCGCATCCACTATTGGTAAAATGGCCAACGGAATAGCGGACAATATGCTGATCACGACTTATCTGTCAATGAAAGCTCCCGTATTCGTAGCTCCGGCAATGGATCTGGATATGTTCGCACACCCTTCCACCCGGAAGAATCTGGACACGCTCCGTTCTTACGGAAATCACATTATAGAACCGGCAGAAGGGGAGCTAGCAAGCCATCTGGTAGGAAAAGGCAGAATGGAAGAACCGGAAAAAATAGTGGAAATACTGGAAGCTTTCTTTGCCAAACAACAAGACATGGCCGGAAAGAAAGTAGTCATTACCGCCGGTCCAACTTACGAAAAAATAGATCCGGTACGCTTTATCGGCAATTATTCTTCAGGAAAAATGGGACTCGCACTTGCCGAAGAATGCGCTTCACGTGGAGCGGAAGTATCACTAATCAGCGGACCGGTAACGATTCAGGCCCATCACCCTAACATCCGCCGCATAGATGTGGAAAGTGCTGGAGAAATGTACGAAGCCGCCATCCGCGAGTTTCCTACAGCTTCGGCTGGCATCCTGTGTGCGGCAGTGGCCGACTTTACCCCGGAAACTGTATCCGGTCATAAAATCAAAAGAGAGAAAGATAATCTAATACTGCAACTGAGACCCACACAAGACATTGCCGCCGCACTGGGAAGCCAGAAAAAGGACGGACAAATATTAGTGGGATTTGCTTTGGAAACAAATGATGAAACAAAAAATGCACAAGAAAAACTGGAACGTAAGAACCTTGATTTCATTGTACTGAACTCATTGAACGACCAAGGAGCAGGGTTTCGTTGTGATACCAACAAAATAACGATTATAGACCGTCAAGGAGTAACTCCTTATCCGCTGAAAAGCAAACAGGAAGTAGCAAGAGATATTATTGACAGACTGGTAAATAATAAATAATTTCTTAATTTGCCACGTTGTCAATGTGCTAATTACCATGCGGAATACAGCGCAACAAATTAGCAAATTGACAAACCAGCAAATTATTAAAAAGGAGCAAGAATATGCTGCAATCTATCTATATACAGAATTATGCATTGATTGATACATTGGATATCAGTTTCACCCCCGGTTTCTCTGTCATCACCGGAGAGACCGGCGCCGGTAAATCGATTATTCTAGGCGCTATCGGCTTGTTACTGGGACAGCGGGCCGATATCAAAGCTATCAAGAAAGGCGCCAATAAATGTATTGTAGAAGCACGTTTCAACATCTCCGCCTATCAGATGGAGCCTTTCTTTACCCAAAGAGATTTGGAATATGATCCGAATGAATGTATTATCCGCCGCGAGTTATATGCATCGGGCAAAAGCCGCGCATTCATAAACGACACGCCGGCCTCATTGGCGCAGATGAAGGAACTGGGCGAGAAACTGATAGATGTACATAGCCAGCATCAAAACCTGTTGCTCAACAGTGAGGGATTCCAATTGAATGTATTGGATATCCTGGCACAAAATGACAACGAACTTTCAGCATACAAAAATATTTATACCGAGTACAAGAACGTATGCAAACAGCTGGCCGATTTCATAACACAAGCCGAGCAAAGCCGGAAGGATGAAGATTACATCCGGTTCCAACTGGAACAGCTGGATGATGCAAACCTTCAGGAAGGAGAACAAACCGAACTGGAACAGGAAGCCGAAACTTTGAGTCATGCCGAAGAAATAAAAGCGGGCTTGTACAAAGTGGACCAAATAATGTCTTCGGAAGATGCCAGCCTGTTGTCCGCTACCAAAGAATGTATGCAAACCCTGCATAACATAGCGAGAGTGTACACACGTGCCCAGGAATGGATAGGGCGTTTAGACAGTTGTTACATAGAGCTGAAAGATCTGTCGCATGAAATAGCAGGCGCACAGGAGGAAGTGGAGTTCAACCCCACCCGTCTGGATTATGTAAATGAACGCCTGAACTTAATCTACTCTCTGCAACAGAAACATCACGTACAAACAATAGAGGAATTGATAGCTGTGCAAACCGACTACCATGAGAAGCTGAACGCCATCACTTCTTTTGACGACCGTATAGCAGAACTTACCGCCCAAAAAGAAACGCTATATGACAAAGTGATAAAGCAAGCCGCTGTGCTGACAAAGCTTCGTTCCCAATCGGGTAAGAACATTGAGAAACAGATGCAAAGCCTGCTGGTTCCTCTCGGTATGCCCAATGTGCGCTTTGTGGTGGAACTGAATCCGCGCAAGGAACCGGACAGTAAAGGGATGGACAGTGTGACATTCCTGTTTTCGGCCAACAAGAATGGAACATTACAAAATGTAGCTTCCGTAGCATCGGGCGGTGAGATTGCCCGTGTCATGCTTTCGCTGAAAGCCATGATAGCCGGAGCTGTGAAACTGCCTACTATCATCTTTGATGAAATAGACACTGGAGTTTCCGGTTCCATCGCCGAGAAAATGGCACTCATCATGCAGGAAATGGGAAAACAAAACCGTCAGGTCATCAGTATCACCCATCTGCCCCAAATTGCAGCACGCGGCATCACTCATTATAAAGTATATAAGGAAGATACGGAAACAGGCACCAACAGCTACATCCGCCGCTTGACTGATGAAGAAAGAGTAAAAGAAATAGCCAATATGCTAAGTGGAGCTACCTTGACAGAGGCAGCCCTGAACAATGCAAAGGCGCTGATAAGTGGCTAGTGCCAAGTGATTTATGGACTGTCATATTGCAGACATTAATCACTTACCACTAACCACCTGTCACTAACCATTAACCACTAATTAGACATGTTAGAAAAGAATGAAATGATTTTCGGTGTACGCGCTGTTATTGAAGCCATACAAGCCGGAAGAGAGATAGATAAAGTATTGGTGAAGAAAGATATACAGAGCGAACTGTCCAAAGAACTGTTTGCCTGTTTGAAAAATACCCTCATCCCTGTTCAGCGTGTACCCGTGGAGCGTATTAACCGTATCACCCGGAAAAACCATCAGGGAGTTGTAGCATTCATCTCCTCTGTCACCTACCAGAAAACAGAAAATCTGGTACCTTTCTTGTTTGAAGAAGGAAAAACACCCTTATTCGTCATGCTGGATGGAATTACCGATGTACGTAACTTCGGAGCCATTGCCCGTACCTGCGAATGTGCCGGTGCAGATGCCATTATTATTCCCTCGAAAAACAGTGTCAGTGTCAATGCTGACGCAATGAAAACATCCGCAGGAGCTCTGCACACTCTTCCCGTATGTCGCGAACAAAGTTTGACTAATACCATCAAGTATCTGAAAGACTGCGGATTCAAGATTGTAGCAGCTACGGAAAAAGGGGATTATGATTACACCAAAGCAAACTATAAAGACCCTGTATGTATCATTATGGGAGCCGAGGACACAGGTGTTCCCTACGAGCACCTTTCTCTGTGCGATGAATGGATCAAAATACCGTTAATGGGTAAAATAGAATCACTGAACGTATCGGTTGCCGCAGGTATTCTGATTTATGAAGCTGTAAAACAACGCGGCTTCACAGAAGACAAGACGGCATCCGCTTTATAAAATACCGTATCATCGTTAACAAACAATTAACTATATCATGAAGAAAGTACTTTTGATATTGGCATGCGGCATAGCTACCCAGCTAAGCTATGCACAAGCAACCCCAAAGTGGGCCGACAAAGCTAAAAAAGCCGTTTTTTCCATCGTTACATACGATAAAGATAACAAAATCAAGAATACAGGAAATGGATTCTATATCAATGAAAATGGAACGGCATTATCTGATTACACCCTGTTTGAAGGAGCCGAACGCGCAGTAATCATTAACGCGGACAGTAAAGAATTACCTGTATTGCGTATCTTGGGAGCCAACTCCATGTATGACATCGTAAAATTTAATACTGAAGCCGATAAAAAGACCATAGCATTAAAATCGGCATCACAGCCGGCATCAGTAGGTGAAACAGTCTATCTGCTACCCTACTCGACTCAAAAAGCGGCAACCTGCCAGACAGGGACCGTCACCAAAGTAGACACCATTGGTGACAAGGCATATTATTATACACTGGCAATGACAACCAACGAAAAAACCGTAAGTTGCCCTATTATGAATGCCAATGGAGAAGTATTAGGTTTAATCCAAAAAAACGCATCGGATGAGGCCAAGGAAAGTTATGCCATCGGAGCTACATACGGTGCCTCACTGAGCATTACCGCCCTTTCTTTGAACGACATGTCGCTGAATAAAATCGGCATCAAAAAAGGACTGCCCGAAACAGAAGACCAAGCATTGGTGTACCTGTTCATGGCATCTTCACAACAAAATCAGAACGAATATATCACCACATTAAACGATTTTCTGGAACAATATCCCAACAGCGCAGACGGATATATACGCCGTGCCACTACTTATATGGGATTTAGTGATGATGAACACAACGCTTTGGCAGATGCTGACCTGAAGAAAGCACTGGAAGTGACTACCAACAAGAGTGAGACGCAATATAATATCGCTAAATTAATTTATTCGTACATCATCTCTTTAGGTGACAAGAAACCATACGGTGACTGGAGTTACGACAAAGCTCTCTCCATCATTCATGATGCCATGCAAGCCGACAACCAACCCATTTACACACAATTGGAGGGAGATATTCTGTTTGCTATGAAGAAATATCCTGAGGCATACGCCGCTTATGAGAAAGTGAACCAGTCTTCCATAGCCTCTGCCGCTACATTTTACTCGGCAGCCAAAACCAAACAACTGATTGAAGGAACAGATATGAACGAGGTTATTGCCTTGATGGATAGTGCTGTGGCACGTTTCACCAAGCCTTATACATCGGAAGCTGCTCCTTATTTCTATGAACGGGCAGAAATAAAAGCCCAGACAGGTAAATACCGTGAAGCGGTAATAGATTATGATACTTTTTATGATGCTATCGGTGGACGGGTTACAGCCGCTTTTTATCTGCAACGCGAACAGGCGGAAATACAATGTAAGATGTATCAGCAAGCTATCAATGACATTAATAAAGCAGTAGAAATGACTCCTGAGGATGTAGCCATGTGGGTGGAAAAAGGTTCGGTGCATCTACGTGTAGGGCAACATAACGAAGCAATAGAAGCATTGGAAAAGGCTATCTCTTTAGACCCGAAAGCCGCAGCCGCATACCGCATGCTGGGATACTGCCAGATACAATTAAAGAAAAACAAAGAAGCCTGTGCAAACTTTGCCAAAGCAAAAGAACTGGGCGATGAAGTGGTAGACGGACTGATACAGAAGTATTGCAAATAATACCGGAAAGCTCCATCCAAAATCCGCGAATCTTGCTACGTGATTTCTGAAATCTTGTTGCATGATTCGCGGATTTTTGCTACAAGATTTCAGGGAGCATTCCCTGCCATTCATGAAAAAGCAGGAAAGGAAAAAATTCTACTTATCCCACAACTGCTGTATAATCAGTACCCGTTTCGTATCTTCCGTCACCCGGAAACGGTCATCGCTACGCTCTCCTACCAGCCATACAATCTGGCCTGCAGAGCAAACCACATATTGATTTTCTTTCTGGAAAAGAGAAAACTTACGATCTGTCAGATAATCGCTGATCTTCTTTTTCCCTTTCATTCCGAAAGGAACAAATTTATCCCCCTGCCGCCATTTACGCACCGTGAGAGGTAGCACCACCTTGTCTGCATCCAAACAGGCCGTATCCTTATTCTTAGGGATGACAAAGTCTGGCATTATTTCCTGCGTTTCCATTGCAAGCCGGAACGGGGGCACATTTTCCTCCACTTCCTCATCCGCCAGCTTCCTCCTGCGAATAATCAACTCCGTCCTGTCGCGCAGTACCTCCCATCCGGCAGAAACAAACCTTTTTCCCGACTGGGCAGACAAACTGCGGAATACATCTCCTGCCTGGACAGAATTGAAACCTAACGGATGAAGAATCTCAAACAGCAAAGCCGCCGGAGCACTCTCTTCCATCAAACGAGAAATAAGAATATGACCGGACTTTTCCATCACCCTTTCTTTTCCCGCCTCTATCTCCTTATTATATATAAGAGAAACATCAGTCAGACGCCTTGATGTTTCAGCTATACTTTCACTGACAGAAGGATTCAGCTCACGCAACATCGGAAGAATATTCAGACGGATTTTATTACGCATATATTCATCTTGCAAATTGGTACTGTCTGTAACATAACCTTGACGCAAACAACGCAAATAATCCAAAATATCCTGACGGCTCACCTCCAACAAAGGCCGTACAATGCAGCCGTTATGCGGACTAATACCTTTCAAGCCATTGATTCCCGCGCCACGTATCAAATTCAATAAAAAAGTTTCCACACTATCGTCCCGGTGATGGGCTACGGCAATAACAGCCCCCCCCCTCTCCTTACGCAGTTGTTCGAACCAATCATAGCGCATTTCGCGAGCCGCCATCTCAATAGAAACATGATGCCTCGAAGCATAAGTGACCGTATCAAAATGAGTAACATGCAAAGCCACTCCTAATCCTTTACACAACTCATTGACAAACCTTTCATCTCTATCGGATTCCTCACCACGAAGGTGAAAATTACAATGGGCAGCCTCACAATGATACCCTAAAACAAGCAAGACACGCAACAAAGCTACCGAATCTGCCCCGCCACTCAATGCCACTAACACCTTATCATGCAAGGTGAAAAGTTGTTTCTCCTCTATATACTTCTGAATATTCCAATGAAACATGGCACAAAGATAAGAGTTCTGCAAGACAAAAACAAAGTGCCCGTTCTTTATTTAAAAACAATCTAAATAATTTGCATACTTCTAAGTAATAACTTATCTTTGCAAAAAATTTAAAACAAAATGCGTTTATCCGAATTAAGAACAGGAGAAAAAGGCGTAATAGTCAAGGTTTTAGGCCACGGTGGTTTCCGCAAGCGAATCGTTGAAATGGGTTTTATTAAAGGAAAAACCGTAGAGGTAATCTTGAACGCCCCTTTGAAAGACCCTATAAAATACAGACTACTAGGTTACGAGATCTCCCTCCGAAGACAAGAGGCAGATATGATTGAGGTGGTAAGCGAGCAGGAAGCACGCACGATGCAAAACCCTTACCATGGTTCCATAACAGAAGATGTACCCGTGCCCGAATCAGAACTGGTGGCACTGGCAAAAGGCAAACGCCGTACAATCAATGTAGCCTTAGTAGGTAATCCCAATTGTGGAAAGACTTCGCTATTCAATATTGCATCCGGCGCCCACGAACATGTAGGAAACTACAGTGGTGTGACAGTAGATGCCAAGGAAGGTTTTTTCGATTTCCAAGGTTATCATTTCCGTATTGTAGATTTACCCGGAACCTATTCTCTTTCAGCCTATACTCCGGAAGAACTTTATGTACGCAAACATATCATTGAAGAAACTCCGGATGTAATTATCAATGTGGTAGACTCTTCTAACTTGGAACGTAATTTCTATCTTACCACCCAATTGATTGATATGAATGTGCGTATGGTTATCGCCTTGAATATGTACGATGAGCTGGAAGCCAGCGGAAATAAATTGGATTATACCCAATTAAGCCAGCTGATCGGGGTGCCTATGGTACCTACTGTCTGCCGACGGGGAGAAGGTGTAGACAAACTGTTCCATGTTATCATCGGTATTTACGAAGGAGGAGATTTCCTGTCACAAAAGGGCGAAATACGTTCTGAAATTCTGGAAGACCTGAGAGACTGGCACAAAACCTACGTACCCGACCACGAATTCGGAAGCCACAAAGAAGAGGAAGATGCCCGCCCACGCGGATATATGCGTCATATTCATATTAACCACGGTCCTGAACTGGAGCGCAGTATCGAAGAAGTCAAGAAAGCAATCAGTCAAAACGAAGACATACGCCATAAATATTCCACCCGCTTCCTATCCATCAAATTACTGGAAAACGATAGGGAAATAGAAAATTTCATCTCTACACTGCCTAATGGCAAAGAAATCATAGCGATACGCAACAAGGAAACATTACGTATCCGTAAAGTGATGAACGAAGACAGCGAGCAAGCTATTACGGATGCTAAATATGGTTTTATCACCGGAGCTTTGAAAGAAACATTCACCGACAATCATTTGGAAAAAGAACAAACGACCCGCGTGATAGACAGTATTGTGACACATCGCATTTGGGGATATCCTATTTTTTTCCTGTTTCTTTATATCATGTTTGAGGGAACCTTTGTTTTGGGTGACTATCCTATGCAAGGTATTGAATGGCTAGTAGACCAATTAGGCAACCTGATACGAAACAATATGGCTGAAGGTCCTTTGAAAGACTTACTGATAGATGGTATTATCGGTGGAGTGGGCGGTGTTATCGTTTTCCTGCCGAATATCCTCATATTATACTTTTTTATTTCTATATTGGAAGATTCGGGGTATATGGCACGCGCCGCATTTATCATGGATAAAATAATGCACCGGATGGGACTGCATGGCAAGTCCTTTATCCCACTGATTATGGGATTCGGTTGTAATGTACCTGCCATAATGGCAACACGTACTATAGAAGATCGAAAGTCCAGACTAATCACCATGTTGGTGAATCCTTTAATGTCCTGTAGTGCGCGTCTTCCCATATATTTAGTTATGATAGGTGCTTTTTTCCCTAACTGCGCCAGCTTTATGTTACTTTGTATCTATACAGCAGGTATTTTATTAGCAGTAATAATGGCCCGTATTTTCAGTAAATTTCTAGTGAAAGGAGAAGATTCTCCATTTGTGATGGAACTCCCCCCCTATCGTATGCCTACTTCTAAAAGTATCATGCGTCATACATGGGAAAAAGGAGCACAATATCTGAAAAAGATGGGAGGCATTATCATGATTGCCTCAATTATTATTTGGTTTCTAGGGTATTATCCACGGCATGATGCTCATGAAAGCGTAGCCGAACAACAAGAAAATTCATATATCGGACAAATAGGCAAAGCAATAGAGCCTGTTATCAAACCGCTAGGATTTGACTGGAAGTTAGGAATCGGACTTATTTCAGGTGTAGGCGCTAAAGAATTGGTAGTAAGTACACTAGGAGTATTATACACAAATGAAGGAGATGTGGAAAATGTGAATCTTTCTGACCGTATTCCCATTACTCCACTGGTTGCATTAGCTTACATGTTGTTTGTATTGATCTACTTCCCCTGTATTGCCACTTTCGCAGCAATCAAGCAAGAATCCGGCAGTTGGAAATGGGCCATATTCGCAGCAGGATACACCACTGGATTGGCTTGGCTTGTTGCATTTACCGTATTCCAAATAGGAAGTATTATCATTTAATAAACCTAAACCTAAAATTATTTGTTTATCAAGCATGGAATTACAACAAATTATAGTTATTGCAATCGTATGCCTCTGTACAATATGGATAAGTATACGTATCTTTCAGTATTTCAAGCGCATAAAGAACAATAGCAATCCGTGTGAATGCTGTAATTCTGATTGCGCCATGAAGTCTATGCACAACAAGCCAAAGTGCGGTTGCGAAAAAAATGCAGAAAAGTGAGAAAAAAATAGCAAAATATTTGCAGATTAAAAAAAATGTCGTACCTTTGCAACCGCAATCGAGAAACAAAGATTGATAACAATAAGGTTCCTTGGATGAGTGGCTTAGTCAGCGGTCTGCAAAACCGTGTACGGCGGTTCGAATCCGCCAGGAACCTCCTCATCACTTCAAAAATAAATATGCAAAAGGGAATAATCCATAGATTATTCCCTTTTGCATATAATATATAAAAAGCAACGCCTTCAATTACTCAAAAGTATTCCTATTTACACCTACATTCAAAAGGTTTCTCGGCTCAGTTTGAAAAAGAACCTGGAATTATTTCTCTATTCCGAAGATTAAGGAGCGAGTCTTTCTATTTTCCAAACACCATCAGATTGAAGCATATAGAGAAAACGATCATGCAAACGATTTACCCTACCCTGCCAGAATTCAACACGAACAGGCATAACAGCAAAGCCTCCCCAGTATTCAGGGCGATCTATCTCTTTCCCTATCCAGCGCGTGGTTTCTTTCACAAAATCACGAATAAGTTGTATCCTGCTTTCTATCGGTTCGCTTTGAGGAGAAATACGGGCGCCAATACGACTCTTGTAAGGCCTTTTTCTAAAATATTCATCTGATTCCTGTGGAGATACTTTAGCCGCAATACCTTCTATATGAATTTGCCTTTCCAGTTCATGCCATACAAACGATATAGAGATAGATGGGTTATGAGCCAGATGTTTACCCTTGCGACTTCCATAGTTAGTATAAAAAATAAATTTGCCATCATGCAAATCTTTCAACAACACAGTCCGTATTGCCGGTTTCCCTTCCGGAGAAACAGTACCTACCAACATAGCCGTAGGCTCATTTACCTCCGCATCTATCGCTTCTTGCAGCCACTTTGTAAAAAGGACAAGTGGATTATCAGGAAGATCACTCCTTTTGAGACCACCCTTTGTATATTCCCTCCTGATTGTCGCCAAATCAGCCTTCATTATTTTTTCTTTAACTCTTAACCTATATTCTTTCATTAACACTTAAATATTCTTTACTCAATAAATTCCCCAAAAGACCATATCAAAATGGACACCATACCTCACATAAGTATGAAAACAATCTTCTAAAAGAAAAGGTTTAGCAATTTCTCACCGCTATGCATAATTGAAGAAGGACTTATTTTCATTTTTTTGAAATACAAAATCTTTTTGCAAACCATACATTTTCAATCATTCCACTACACACATTTTTCTGTAATACAAGAAGATATATTTTTGATAGATTTAATTTTCATAGACAATACTAGCTACAACAGAAGACAAATTATCCTTTTTTATTGCAAAATCACCCTACAATAAGAACTAAAGCCTACACTTGTTTGTTAAATAGAAAAATAAGAATAGCAAAACGACTTGCTACCAATGCACAAACTATTTAATTAAATAATGATTGACTGTTTATGAAAATCTTATTAATAGGAGAGTATAGCAATATACATTGGACTTTAGCAAAAGCCTTAAGAAATATGGGACATAGAGTCGATGTATTATCCCACAGCAATTTATGGCTAAACAACTCTGACTATCTCTATCCCAACCGGTCATCAATCCGTTGGGGAGTTCTTAAAAACACGTTCAATTTACTGAAAACCCTTCCCCAACTCAGAGGATATGATGTGGTACAACTTGTCAACCCTTACTTTTTAGAATTAAAACCCGAACTGCTTCAGTACGTATTCCAATATCTTAAAAAGAACAACAAGAAGATATTTTTAGGAGGGTTTGAATATGATTTTTACTGGATTTACATGTGCTTAAATAAAAACGCTCTCCGATATAATGATTTTTATGCCAATGGCACTTTTCGTGACACCATTGACAACAAAATGGCAATTATAAATTGGATGCATGGATTCAGAGGAAAATTAAACCGTATCATCGCGAACAATTGTAATGGAATCATCACCAGTCTTTACGAATCCTATTTAGCCTACCAACCCTATTTCTCTGGAAAAACCAAATACATTCCTTTCCCGATAGAATCATTGCCTCACCCACAAATCCCTTTTAAAAAAATAGAAAAAGTAAAATTCTATATCAGTCTAAAACATCATCGTGAAGAATGGAAGGGAAAAGACGAACTTTATAGCGCCCTCTATAAATTATATTACAGACATCCATCTGCATGCGAAATCAAACAAACCGTTTTCACTCCGTATGATGAATGTGAACATTTTATGGACGGGTGCGATGTAATGTTAGATCAGCTTTATTCTTATTCTCCGGGATTAAATGCATTATACGCCATGAGCAAAGGAATTGTAGTGGTGGGAGGTGCAGAAGAGGAACATTACAACTTATTAGGCGAAGACAGACTTCGCCCTATCATCAACGTACGCCCCGAAGGAAATGACATTTATAACAAACTAGAGAGTTTATTAGCCAATACAAATAAAATTTCTCAATTATCCGCCGACAGCATTGAATATATTAAAAAACACCATTGTCCAATAAAGGTGGCTAAAGAATGTTTGGATTTTTGGGAGAAAAATTAATTCCACCTATTAACACTTCACTATCAGCACCTTATTATTTCCATCAAAAAATATATCTAAAAAAAAGAGCAAAAGGTTTGCATATTTCAATTTATCCCCTTATCTTTGCACCGCGTTTGAGAGATAACGCTTCTGATAAGAAGGAAGTTTGGGTGAGTGGCTGAAACCACCAGTTTGCTAAACTGACGTACGGGTAACCGTACCGGGGGTTCGAATCCCCCAGCTTCCGCGAATAAGTCGTAAATTAATTTTACGACTTATTTTTTATATTCATTTTTCAACAGTTTGCTGTCAAGGCTTTCGGGAGGAAGAGTAAAGGTGCTTTTTAGACTTTCAATTTTACTACATAAAACATATGATACTTCTTCATAGAAATTAAATTCCGATTTATAATAGTAATAGCATAAAAAAAATCATTTTTTATTTTGCAGATTAAAAACAAACTTCTAACTTTGCACCGTCTTAGAAAAAGAATTAAGACTAACTGATGGCGGTATCGTCTAGTGGCCTAGGACGCAGCCCTCTCACGGCTGAAACTCGGGTTCGATTCCCGGTTCCGCTACTTTTAGAAGCTAATTGGTTTATTGCCACCAATTAGCTTTATTTTTTATGGAATTGTTATAAAGAGTCCTTATTGTTTTTTCATTTATTGACCACTTTATACTTAAAAATGCACAAGTATTCGCATTATACCTACTAATAGTGATGCATAGCTCACAAAAAAGGAGTACCTTTGCAGCCCTAAATCTCTTAATAATGGAATAACAGTATGGAAATGAACAAAGTTTTTAAGGATGGATTGTGGAGTAAGGAAATTAATGTTTCAGACTTCGTACATACCAACATTACCCCTTATGAGGGCGATGCCTCATTTCTGGCAGGCCCCACAGAGCGAACTAAAAAAGTGTGGAACGAATGCCTCAAGGCACTAGAAGAAGAACGTGCCAATAACGGAGTTCGTTCCCTTGATAATGTAACAGTATCTACCATCACCTCACATAAAGCAGGATACATTGACCGTGAAAACGAACTGATTGTAGGTCTTCAAACGGATGAACTTCTGCGCCGTGCCATCAAACCTTATGGTGGTATCAAAGTCGTAGAAAAAGCCTGCCATGAAAACGGTGTGGAAGTAGATGAAAAAGTAAAGGATATCTTTACTCATTATCGCAAAACCCATAATGATGGCGTATTTGATGCTTACACCGAAGAAATCCGCTCTTTCCGTTCACTCGGTTTCCTGACCGGTCTGCCCGATAATTATGCACGCGGGCGTATCATCGGTGACTACCGCCGTTTGGCACTGTATGGTATCGACCGACTGATTGAAGCAAAACAAGAAGATTTGCACAATATCACCAGTCCGATGACCGATGCCCGTATCCGCCTGCGCGAAGAAGTAGCCGAACAAATCAAAGCACTGAAAGAAATAAAGATATTGGGTGAATATTACGGACTCGACTTGGGTCGTCCCGCTACTAATGCACAAGAAGCTGTTCAGTGGGTTTATATGGCATATCTTGCTGCCGTGAAAGAACAAGATGGAGCAGCTATGTCATTGGGCAACGTTTCTTCATTCCTGGATATCTATATTCAATATGATTTGGATCATGGTAAAATTGACGAGTCATTTGCGCAGGAACTGGTAGACCAGTTCATTATCAAGTTGCGTATGGTCCGTCATCTGCGTATGCAATCATACAACGATATCTTTGCAGGTGATCCCACCTGGGTAACCGAGTCTATCGGCGGACGCTTCAACGACGGACGTACCAAGGTTACAAAAACTTCCTTCCGTTTCTTGCAGACACTATACAATCTGGGTCCGTCACCCGAACCTAATATGACTGTACTGTGGAGTCCGGAATTGCCGGAAGGTTTCAAAGAATTCTGTGCACAAGTTTCTATCGACACTTCTTCTATACAATACGAAAACGACACGCTGATGCGCGAAGTGCGTAACTGTGATGATTATGGTATCGCCTGCTGCGTTTCTTATCAGGCTATCGGCAAACAAATCCAGTTCTTCGGAGCACGTTGCAATCTGGCTAAAGCCCTATTGCTGGCTATCAATGGCGGACGTTGTGAGAATACAGGAACTGTAATGGTGAAAGATATTCCTGTATTGACAGGGGACTTGCTGAACTTTGAAGAAGTATGGTCTAATTATAAGAAAGTATTAATGCAAATTGCACGTGTGTATAATGATGCGATGAATATCATTCACTATATGCACGATAAATATTATTATGAAAAGGCTCAAATGGCATTCATTGATACCGATCCACGTATCAATCTGGCATATGGCGTAGCCGGTCTGTCCATTGCCATTGACTCATTGTCTGCCATCAAATACGGCAAAGTACGTGCCAAACGTAATGATATAGGTTTGACCGAAGGCTTTGATATTGAAAATGCATATCCTTGCTTCGGTAATGATGATGACCGCGTAGACCACTTAGGGGTAGATTTGGTTTATTTCTTCAGTGAAGAATTAAAGAAACATCCGGTATACAAAAATGCCCGCCCTACCCTGTCACTGCTGACTATCACCTCCAATGTAATGTACGGCAAGAAAACAGGTGCCACTCCTGATGGTCGTGCCAAAGGAGTGGCTTTCGCTCCGGGTGCCAACCCGATGCACGGACGTGACAAGAACGGTGCCATCGCCTCATTGAGTTCTGTAGCCAAACTACGCTATCGTGATGCCCAGGACGGCATCAGTAACACGTTCTCTATCGTACCAAAATCACTAGGGGTAGACCAGGAAACCCGTATAGAGAACCTGGTAACCATGATGGACGGTTATTTCACCAAAGGAGCACATCATCTGAATGTAAATGTGCTGAACCGTGAAATGTTGGAAGATGCAATGGAACATCCTGAAAAATACCCGCAACTAACCATCCGCGTATCAGGTTATGCCGTAAACTTCATCAAATTGAGCCGTGAACATCAGCTGGAAGTAATCAGCCGTTCTTTCCACGAAAGAATGTAACATCACATATACATTCATCGTAGGGGCGGGTTTTAAACCTGCCCTTACCAGTTTAAAGACAAACCATTATGATCAGAGTCCATTCTTACGAGTCAATGGGGACGTTTGACGGTCCCGGTTTACGCTTAGTCGTATTTTTACAAGGATGCAATTTCCGATGCCTCTATTGTGCCAACCCCGACACAATTGACACCAAAGGTGAAAGTACGGAAACAACAATAGACGAAATTGTGCGTATGGCCGTCAGCCAAAAAGCTTTTTTCGGTAAAAAAGGAGGTGTGACTTTCAGCGGCGGCGAGCCTACATTGCAAGCAAAAGCACTGATTCCGTTATTCCAGCGATTAAAAGAACAAAGCATCCACATCTGTATAGATACCAACGGCAGTATATGGAATGAAGAAGTAAAGGAACTGCTACAATGGACAGACCTCGTATTATTAGACATCAAGGAATTTAATAATGTGCGCCATCGGCAACTGACAGAACGCAGCAACGAACAAACCATACGTACCGCCGGATGGCTTGAAAAAAACGGAAAGCCTTTTTGGTTGCGCTATGTATTAGTTCCAGGCTATAGTTCCTTTGAGGAAGATATACGGGCATTAGGAGAGCACTTCAAGAATTATCAAATGATTCAAAGAGTAGAAATACTACCTTATCATACATTAGGCGTACACAAATATGAAGCCATGGGAAAAGAATACAAACTAAACGGAATAAAAGAAAATACTCTAAAACAATTGGAAACAGCCAAAACGTTATTTGGTGAATATTTCAATACCGTATATTTAAATTAGAAATATACTGAAGACAAGATGTTGCTATAAATCAATGGAAATATTTCATCATTTCAATAAAATTATCTAATTTCGCATCTAAAACATAAATTATTATAAATATGAAAAGACTACTATTACTCTGCCTAACTTACATTATGTGTGTAGGCAACCATCAGATGGCTGCTCAAGACTCTTCTGAAAGTCCTGGTATTTTTAATTCATTAGCTGTAGGCGTCAGTGCAAGTACCACAGGTATAGGTATTGATGTAGCCAGTCCTATAGGAAGTTACTTGGCTGTACGTGCAGGAGTTTCTTTTATGCCGAACTTTACTTATTCTACAGATGTGGATGTAGATATTGAAGGTTCTTATGAAGGAAATATACCTACCAGCATAGATGTAGAAGGAGGAATGGGACGTACTGCCGGTGAAATATTGCTGAATGTATATCCTTTCAAATCATCTAGTTTTTTTGTATGCGGTGGTGCTTATTTCGGAGGAGGAAAACTCATCAAGATTAAAGGGCACAGCGATGAGTTGGCAGAACTGATTAAAGAAGGACAAGAAGTAGGTATTGAAATCGGAAACTATCGTATACCTGTAGATCAGAACGGAAATATATCTGGTGGTTTGAAGGTTTCTTCATTCCGTCCTTATCTTGGACTAGGTTTCGGAAGAGCGATTCCTAAGAAACGAATTGGCTTCATGTTCGAAATGGGTGTGCAATTCCATAACACTCCCAAAGTATATACCAATAACGGAGATTTGTCTGATTTAACAGCAGAAGCTGATAATGATTTCACTGATATCATAGACAAACTTACTGTCTATCCGGTACTTAAGTTCCGTTTGTGTGGCAAAATATTCTAATAATATTCTATAAAATAAAAGGAGATGAGCCCTATAATTTTCGCCTCATCTCCTTTTTATATATAAGAAACAATACACTTATATCAGCACCACCATCACATCACGTGCCCCATGAGCACCCATTACCAAAGCCTGCTCAATATCAGCCGTCTTTGACGGACCGGAAATAAAGGTTCCGAAGCCATATTCGCCTGTATCAATCAGTTTATATGCTTCATGCATATTGTTCACAATCTTATTCTTGTTTAGAAGAATAACCAATTTTTCGGCAATAAAATAAATGGCACGCTGCTTTACATCCTGTTCTATCCATACCGCACCATTCTCCGCAACCCCAATCTTTCCATCTATAACGGCCAAATCCGTCCCATTCAGTTCTGCAGGGTCTTCCACATCATCGGGATTAAATGTCGCACATGTAATAGTCTTCAGATTAGAAGCGATGCGTTTGGCTCCAGGATAAGCCTTTTTAATGAAATCATTCACGTCCTCCTCTTTCTCCAAAAGAATGGCTTCCCCTCCTACCTGCTTCATGATGAGATAAAACTGTTCCACCTTACTGGGATAAGTTAATGCCATATCTTCCAATGGCTTTAAATCCGGTTTCTCATATTTTACATGTGTAGCACGCCGGATGCTCTGCAATATATCTTCTCTGCTGCTCATAATTACTTCACTTTACCTTTCTTCCACATTTCATTGAAACTCTCCTTAGCAAATTTCGGCATCTCACGCCCTTTTCCCCAGTCATTCAATCCGTTATAGATAAGAAAACGTGGCATTCCGTTTACCAATGGCGCCCATTTTAATGCCATATTGAATATCAAAGGGCGATTCATCATGAATTCCATGCCACCGGACATTACCCTTTTCATCCGGTCTGCCTTACCCAATTTATCCAAATCCTGACGCCACAGATAGATCTGCTCCGCCAAATCCACCTTAGCCGGACACACAAACGAACAGGAATAACACAAAGAACAAGCCGACACATTGTCATAATAATGCAACGGCGCCTTCAACATTCCCAGGTTAATCCCGATAGGGCCGGGAATAAAATAAGTATAAGAGTACCCCCCACTACGTCTATATACAGGACATGTATTCATACAGGCTCCACAACGGATACAATTCAAAGTTTTGATATGCTTTTGGTCGGCCAATATCTTACTACGTCCGTTATCTACAATAATAATGTGAAGCTCCCCACCCTCTCTAGGCTTTCGGTAATGAGAAGTATATGTAGTAATGGGTTGTCCTGTAGCCGAACGGGCCAACAAGCGGGTGAACACTCCTAAAGATTCACGGTCCGGCACAATTTTTTCCATACCAAAAGCTGCAATCTGTAATTTAGGCTGGGAAGTACCCATATCCGCATTTCCTTCATTGGTACATACCACAATCTCACCAGTAGAAGCTACAGCAAAGTTAGCACCTGTCATAGCCGCCTCAGCATGAATAAATTTCTGACGGAGATTCTTCCGGGCTGCATGTGTAAGGTAAGTAGGGTCAAAATTTCCTTTCTCCGTACCCATCTCTCGCTCGAAAAGCTCACCTACCTGTTCACGTTTGATATGAATAGCGGGTAATACAATATGGCTTGGCTTCAGATGCATCAATTGCAAGATACGCTCTCCCAAGTCACTTTCTACCACTTCAATTCCTTTGTTTTCCAAAAAAGGGTTGAGTTCGCATTCCTCGGCCAACATGGATTTGCTTTTTATAAAATGCTTCACTCCGTGCTGGTTCAGAATATTGTAGACAATATTACAATACTCATCCGCGTCCTTTGCCCAATAGACATGGGCTCCATTAGCACGCGCATTGTTTTCAAACTCCACCAATAATTCATCCAAATGGCTGTTACTATATAGTTTAGTAGCACATGCCATATTACGCAATTCCTCCCATTCGGGAACTTCTTTACTCAGTCTGTCACGCTTTGCCCTAACCAGCCAAAGTGTTTCGTCATGCCATGCGGCCTGTTTCTTGTTTTTCAGAAACTCCGCAGCCGCTTTTGAATGTTTCGTACTCATAATCCTGCCGCTAAGATTTCAACAATGTGCAATGTCTTGATAGGAAGTTTGTCACGGGCAATGATGCCATTCTGATGCATCAGGCACGAACTGTCGGCCCCCACAATGTATTCAGCACCGGTAGCGATATGACGCATCACCTTGTCATGCCCCATCTGCACGGAAACCGCATCTTCCTCTACGGCAAACATACCGCCGAAACCGCAACATTCGTCTTTACGTTCCGGTTCCACAACTTCCACTCCTTCTACCAAAGAGAGCAAATCACGCAGTTTGCTGAAATAAGGAATATTAAGTTCGCTGGCAGAAGAAAGTTTCATCAATCTCACTCCATGACAACTGTTTTGCAGACTCACTTTATGTGGAAACTTGGCTTTCAACGAAGAAGGTCTGACGATATCATGAATAAACTCACAGATATCATATATCTTACCTTCGCTGGCGCACCGATGTTTGTCTTCTTTCAACAAACGACTGTAGTTATCACGCACAAAAACGACGCAACTGGCCGAAGGACCTACTATATAATCGTAATTCTTAAACTGTTCGTCAAAATGGCGGGCCAAATCTACCGCTTTATTCTCGAAACCTGCATTCGCCATCGGTTGACCGCAACAAGTCTGGTTGAGAGGATAATCCACGTCCACTCCCAGACTTTTCAGCAGCTTGTACGAGGCTATCCCCACCTGCGGATATACCGCATTGATATAACAAGGAATAAATAAACCTACTTTCATTGTCATTAGTTAATATGTGTCCTATACTGAATAACAAAGTTAGAGGATATTTGTTAAGAAAACAACGAGATTTCTAACGAATAATGAAGCGGAATAGGTAAAAAAACATAATATTGTGGGTAAAAGCCTTACTAATAAAAAAGCACTCCCCGCGAATCACTTCGCAGGGAGTGCTTTTAACTAATAACTAACTTTGTGGTTTACGTAATTTCTATATGACTAACTTATAGTGCAAAGATAGAGGTTAGAGGCCACATCCACAATCACTTCATTTAGGTATTCTATCTTATTCCACTCACTATTTATAGGTATTATAAGTTCATCTTCACCTCGCTTAGTTCAACCAGTTTATTTACGATAGCGTAAATAGTCAATCCGGCAGGTGAATGTATCTGTAGCTTGCGCGCAATATTCCGGCGGTGAGTTATCACCGTATGAATGGAGAGGAACAGTTTTTCCGCCGTTTCCTTATTTGTCATTCCACGTACCACGCAACAAATAATTTCTTTCTCACGCTGGCTCAACGTTTCCTGTTCGCCATCCGTCTCATCCACACCAAGATTCATCAGATCTACTAACTTTTTATTTAAAACTTCGATGTCATCATACAGCGCTATACTCTCATCGTAACCCTTCAACAAATTTGTATCTGTGACTGAACACAGCAAAGAAACGCACTTGGTAGATGCCTGTGGATAGTTCGATTTAAACTCGTCCACGTTAAACCATCCTCCGAAAGTAGGATTTATAATTAGAATATCCGGCTGATGTCCCTGCATACAATTCTGCAGTCCTTCAAGAGAAGTTATTTCCACCGGCTGTATTGTAAGATCAGGCATGCGCTTCAGCACAGCCACAAGTCCGCTACGCACAATGACTGACGTTTCGGCCACCGCAACGTGCACAGGTTCTGTCCGTTTCATTTCCCCTCCTTTTCTAGCCTAAGTACAGCAGGCACAAACAAGTAGTCCTCTACGCGGCAATGGGATGCCAAATCTTGTTCACAACTGAATATGTCGAATAATACGGCGTTCAACAAATGGTTATTTCCTTTTGCCGGATAATATTTAATAATGATGTTTTTTAGCTCAGTCAGTGTCGCATCTATCTGATCATGCCTGCGAGCAAACTGTGAGATACGGAATCCTCCCGTTTCTCGTCCTGCCATCAGATTCTCTACGTAGGTAAACACATTCATATCTTCATAATCCATGTGTTTACGCACTTCTCCGGCATACTGATCAAAAAATTTCAAAATGAGAAATGCAACCTCATTTTCCGTGGAACAATCTATAGCTTCTATCAGTTTACGACGTATAGTAGGCAGACAGAAATCAAGGAAATAATGATGTGCCTGTTTTAAATAATTCATCAATGAAGGCATAGAAATGTCCTTCACATCGTCCTCCATCCGGTCGCTATCTTCAATCATGAAGTTCACCACCGCAAGGAAAGTACGACAATCCACTCCATTTTCACGGCACACCTCCTGTACAGTCTTGTCTCCAAACCCCAACGAAAGATCAAAACGGCTCATTACCTGTAGCAATGTATAGTTATCACAGATAAGATAACTCATTTTGTCCGTCGGAGTATATTTACTTGTTTTATACATAGTTATGTTTTTTGTTTCTCTTTATGGCCGCAAAGTTACGGAAAATCACTAGGGTTATCAATCACTATAAATAGGTATTTTTTCTTGTACCCCATAATTCCCGTTCAACTAGCCAATGACAGTCTTCTAATTATACATTAATATATAGCCGTTAAGATAAGTGGCAAGAATCAACCACAAAAGATAAGGAACAAAAAGGTATGCCGAAGATTTCTTCACCGGATAACTTTCTATCATATAATAAACAACAAGCACATCCAGCACCAAAATGTTTGCAAAACCTAGCAACGGACTCCGGAGATAAAAGAAGAAAATGCTCCATGTAAAATTAAACAAGAGCTGGAACCCGAATAATCTGATAATCATTTGTCGTCTTATTGTCCACATATGCCAAATCAACCCGATAGAAATTCCCATGCACAGATAGATAAGGCTCCAAGCAATGGGAAAAGCCATATCAGGTGGTGTAAGAGAAGGTTTGTCCAATGTAGGATACCAGTTGAGTATGGCCTCCGACTGAAAATAAGAAGCAGTACAGCCTACACCAAAACAGATGAGTATGGCAATCAGTATGGGGATTATTTTTTTCATAAGGAGAATTATTTCTATTTATACTATGATTAACAAACCAATCTCTGGATTTGTTGCAGAAACAGAACACTTCTCCCATACAGGTATCTAAAAAACGTGCTCCCATTCGTTCGCTTACGATGGGAGCACTTACAACACAAAAACTAAACTAGACATGTCTGCAAATTTTAAGCCTATCTTTTTAAATATCAATAAGTTATTAGTAGTACTTTTTGCCTTCCGACAAGAGCACGGAAATGTAATTATTTATGTACTATCCTGCCTTTTCATATCATAAAAGTTAGAAATTAATCCATTATTCTTATAATTGTCGCACAATTTTACCGTTCATTTTTTTTATTTACCAATCAAACTTTTCATCTGACCATTAGTAATTGCATGTAGAGTGTCCAAGTTGTGATGATGAATGATTGTGATGTTGAACTGGATGCTTTAAAGCCCTCAGAAATGAGGGCTTATTATATTCCATCAATGTCTACTAGTATTTTTCTTCTTTTTTCAATTACATATTTAACAGATACTTCTTCCTCCCAATATGTCTTTACAATATCAGAAAGCCCATCTGGAACTGTAATTATGTACTTTTCTCCATTAGCAGTCGTAATTCTAACTTTCCCAAGATTATCTGCTGCTGATAAAACTCCAATAATATTTTTATCTGCATTAACAGATAATTTATCACTTTCATTAGTACCTACAACAACTCCCGCGTTTTTAATAAATAATGATATTTCGGTTCTAGGGCTTGTTAACTCAACTCTTCTTTCTTTTCCCTTTAATATAGAAGTTATTCCAAACAGATTAACACTATCTCCATCTGGAGCCAATTGCTTTGTTAAACCTATGAAATTATTAAAGTAAGATTCATCTGATATATTCTGCTTTAAACTCTCAATATCTCCTTTAGCAATTAATTCTATATTATCATTTATATCTTCAATAACATTCTCGAATGTACCAAATCCACTCAATGTAATATTTTCAACACTACCAAATTTCATTCTAAATGCCATACTTGCAGCACTAGGCACAGTTATAAATGGTTGACAAGCATCTTTAAGCTCATTGGGAATTTTCCCCGCTTTTCTAAAAGACTTTCCGGCTTTTCTTTCTATTGTTCTAATTGCTAATTTTTGAAATGTATCTACACGGTCTAAAACATCATCACTTTTAGCATAACCATATCCTACGCCTTTACCTGCTATCACTAATTGTACTTCATCTTCCTGTAATATCACTCCTCTCAAATCTAAATGGCGATGAAAATTAACAGTTTCCAACATATTCCTAAGTTCCTCCGCTATATCTCTTGGAGGTTCTCCTGAAAGAGCTAAACCTATAAGTTTTTCTGCATCCCTATTTAAACTACACCTCATAGCAAGAGAAGCTGCACTCTTTAAAAGAATTGAAATTGTTGGTTCACCCATATGATGTTCTAAAGCAATACAGGCCGCATTCTTTTCTAATTCATACGCTTGTGCATATAAATCTATTGCGTACTCAGAATTCCCTTGATACTTCTGTATATCTCCTAATTCCGCTTTATACATAGCCTCGTTATGTAATTCCCTTATATCCATAGTACTCAAATTACTTTTTTATAAATAGTGCTTTAGGCTTTCCAAATTCAATTATAGATATATAAGCTGGAAGACAAGTTTCATCAGACTGTTCTGTTTGTTTCATCTTATCTTTTAAACGTTTTTCAATGGTATTAGTTCTACTTTCTTTTAATATTCCTGATATTTCCAATCTTGCAGCGTGATTAAATAAATGATCTTCTTTATATCCCAACCAATAATCAAAGCCATCCCCTTTACATGAACGTTCCACAATTGTAAATTCTGTTTCATGAATAGCTAATACACAAGACATACAAACTGCCGCATGATCGGTACAGTAATTAATTTCTTTCCACGAGCGATCAATTGTTTCGTCAAAATAATCTTCCCAATATAAAGGTATACTACCTTTTCTATTACCATCAAGATGTAAAATAGTTCCATTTACTATATGACCTGCACGATGTAAAGTAGTCATACATGCTGAATAATAATGAGAGCATAAATCTTTATGCATTCCAGGCAAACCTTCTTTTATACTCAGTAGGTTTAATTGTTCATCCATATATATTATTGCATTTTCTAGTAATAAATTTAAAGAAGAAGAAAGCATATTATCCAACTTTCCATTCATTCTTAACCATTGCCAACTCAGTTTCCAAGCGCTTTACCTTTTCTTCAAGCAACTTTATTGTTTTATCTTTCTCGTTGAGTGCACCTTGTAGAGTCGCAATCGTATCTACAAGTCGGTTCATCCGTTCCATGTTAGAGTCAGGTATGATATTCCGTTCATGCTCTACATCCGAAAGTAACATAGTTCCTTTCCCGCGCAACAACCATTCTGAGGAAATATCTTCAAAAGTGGATAATATAGCATTTACAGTTGCCAAACTGAGTTCCCTAACACCATTCAATTGCCTATTAAGTGTATTTTGTGCCAAACCACATTTAATAGCAAAAGCTCTATCCGATAATCCCGAATAGGCAATTATTTCTTTAATTCTTTCAATCATATTATGTTAATCAAAAGTTAAATAATACCAATCGGGATTATTATAAAGACAAAACATTTGCAAATAATACCAATCGGGATTGCCTTTGCAATACCAATCAATCAATAAACAAATATATGAATAATAGTTCACATATCCAATCGAATAGTAATAAAAGTTGCGCAAGAAAACGCGACTATAGGTTAGTTGTGGATGGCAAATATAACCGCAAAGCCATCATGCAGAGGGCATGGGCGTTCATGAAAGTTTATAAGGGATATACTTTGAAATCAGCCTTACGACAAGCTTGGATAGACGCCATTCTTGCCATGGAAGACTATAACTACTCACAGAACATCAAGCCCCACCTGCCAAAATCAGGACTCACGATGAAAAGCCTGTACGCCAACCCGACAGGTGACATGGCCAATGGATATGCAACCAGATAATTCAATCATACCAATCAAATATCAATCATCATGGAAGAAGAATTAAGAAAACGAATTGAAGAACTTGAAGCCCAAAACAAGGAGCTGAAATTTCAAAGCGACCAGAATGCAAAATTCTGGATTGAGGCAGAAAAAAGATGCAAAGTTCTTGAGGCTGCCCTTGAATCCATAGCAATTACAGCAGGCATCTTGAAAGATTCTCTTGTACAGAAGCCGTAACCTCACCGAAGTCAAACCAAACCACCGGCGGGCAACCGCCACCCGGTATGCTCTTGGGTGGGCGACCGGGAACACACAGAGAAGAGTTCTTTGACATCTTGGAATTTAGGAGTTCGCAGATTTCCTCCTGCACAAACCGGACTACGGGAGTAAGCATAATCTGCCAACGACATAATGCTGTGAGTAAGGGTCAGACTCGTGTCGTTGTAAAAATAATCAGCTAGACCTGTAAGGGCCGTTGAAACATGGATTTCAATTTACGATATATAACAGGTGATGTAGCTCAGCCAGGTAGAGCGCATGGTTCCCATGAGGCCGGCGGTTCGAGTCCGCCCGTCACCTCTAATTAAGATTTGAATTATGTATAACAAATCTTGTATATGGCGCATGCTGTCAAAGCTAAAACAAATAACAGAAATGAAACGTAAGACGCTTTTTCACAAAATGCGAAGATGGGCTTACGCTCAACGTATTGCTTCGAGGAAGAAGAATCAATTCCAAGGATTCCCATTCTATATTCCACTATTTTATTATAGGAAATGCGAGACAATGCATTGCTCATGGCTCGATTCTCGAATAAAGATATGCTTGCGAAAAGGATACATACCGAATTTAATAAAATTGCGGATGCCAAGAGGACACGATTGCAAAGACTGCCATTTGAAACGTTGGCTAAAGAAACCATAACAGCGAAGATTGTTGAAGATACCATGAGTATTGTAATCTGTATCTTAAAAATCCATTGGGCTTTCATATCAAGTGAGTTTTTAAATACTTTGTGAAGACGTTCTTCAATTTCATATTTTTCCATAACCACTTAATTTTTTGATTAGACACCACAAAGTTAAGTAAATCTCCCGAAAAAGGCGTGATGCCGCCGACCGGATCGGCTCGGGAGAACTATTACTATAATTTTTTTCAATCATGACAGAAACAACAGAAAAAAAAGAAATCGTTCCGACACTCCGCAAAATGGCGGTCGGTGAATGTGAGGTATTCCCTTTAAGTCAGGCCAGATCAATCGGCAGCACGATTTATGGTGCCAATCTGGCTGTGGAACGTGCGAACGGATACAAATGGTCCGCGAAAACCAATATCGAAAAGAAAACGGTGACAGTAACCAGAACCCAGTGATATGATTTTTCTATGCAACAACAAGGTAAGGACAACTATGCTTATGGACAATACCGCTGATATCCTTCTGGATAACATCATGCGTGTGATGTCCGGAGAATATTTCGGACAGACAAAGGCAGCCGCAATAGTAGGCGGAAAGAAAAAACTGGAACGTCTGATCGAATCAGGCAAGATAGAGGCTGTCAAGCCGAGAAACTCGCAGAACGGAAAATGGTTCTGCAATGCCGCACAAGTGCTGATGCATTGCAGGAATATGAGAAAGACTGGAAAAACTGGAAAAAAGAAACAAGAATGAAAAAAATACTATTCATTATGTGGATCAGCCTGCTGGCTGTTCCCACTCTGATGACTTTCACTCTGGATAATGAAGGTCATATAACTTATCTGAATGTGATCGGGCTGGTATATTCAATATGTACAGCTTTCCTTTGGGAAAGAATGATGCCCGGTTATATGGTCAGGTATATAAAGAAGTTGATCCGTGAGGATTGATCCTGGTTGCTTGTTATCAGCCCGGAAGCGTCCGGGCAAAGCGGATGTAGCTCAGTCAGGCAGAGCGCATGGTTTTCCGTGAGGTCGGCGGTTCGAGTCCGCCCGTCCGCACCAGTAGCCCGTGAGGGTGAACCTTTCAATCATATTGAATACTAATTAATCAAGCCCGGAAGTGTCCGGGCGCATGGACGATTAGCTCAGAGGCAGAGCATCAGCTTCCCAAGCTGAGGGTCGCGGGTTCAAGTCCCGTATCGTCCACGATGCAATTGCATATTTTTACCTGAAGAGCGGGAGCCGTACCTACCCGTATAAACGTAGCCATGTTAGAGACTTCAAGGCAGTGAAGCAGAGAACAATTTGTTGGATAATAATTTAACCCAAAGCCGCTGGAAAGGACAGCGTGAGGTGGAAGCCCTCTTTTATATGTTATATTCTATATCTTCATTTATCCCGGTGTGTCCTGACCGACTATCCGGGAACAAAGCCCGTGAGGGTGAATTTCGAATCACATAAATGAAACTTAATGTGGGCCACCTCACGGGATGGGGTGGCTATAACACGCATAAAACAACCGGGTTTCCCAAGAGTTCGGAAGACTGATCTTCGTCGGGGAGGGTTCGATATCCTCATGCGTGACGTCCGTGAGGATAATTGTATTTTTCATAATAATAGATTAAGATGAGAAAAGCCCACCGTACAACGGTACGGTGGCAAAACGGAGAAATGGCTGAATAGGCAGACGCACCATTAGATGACAGGAAGGCCAACCTTGGATGTGGCGGACCTGGCAACTCATCCCGGTTCGAATCCGGGTTTCTCCACCATGAACCTGTGAAGGCCTGACTAGTAGTTTTGTCGCATTTATTTTATGTTTGTGATTTCGGTGCATGGTCTGTGAAGATAGTGCACCTTTTTACCGGTCTACAAACATGCTATTAGAATTATAAATTGTATCAGCATATTGGCTGATTGTATTATATACCCCAAAGAATCCCTCTTCGGGGCTGCTATCCAAGTTCATCATCAGGAACGGGAAGCTGGAGAGTAAAATTGTATTCTTTGGCTTTTCCATTCTCCTAATTCTTTGGGAAAATGGCGAAGATTCTGTTTGCCAAACTTGCCAATAAAAGATAACTTTATAGATGTAAACAACTAAAAGTCAAACCAATAAATTTAAATTATGGCTGCTAAAAAAGAAGAAAAAGCACAAGGAAGTCAAATCAGAACATTATTGGCTTCTGAGATTGAATGCAGAGTCGGCACGATGAAGCAGAACGGCTGTTCCCTCCTGCTCTATAAAGATGCCCGTGTTGATATGCGTATGCTGGATGAGGTCTATGGTCCAAACAACTGGCAGCGTAGCCACGAACTGATAAACGGAAACCTGTTCTGCACGATATCTGTCTGGGACGCTGATAAAGGCGTATGGGTAAACAAACAGGATGTGGGTACGGAGTCCAATACCGAGAAGGAGAAAGGACAGGCGTCCGATGCCTTCAAACGCGCCGCTTTCAACTGGGGAATCGGTCGTGAGCTTTACACGGCTCCCTTCATCTGGATAACGTTGGATTCCTCGGAAGTATATGAAAAAACCGGCTACAATGGCTCCAAGAGTTTTGGAACAAATGCCAAGTTCAACGTACAGTCGATTGAATACAACCAGCAGCGTGAAATCTCCAAACTGGTGATTGTTGACAGCAGAGGTGACGTAAGATATGTTTTCGGTGAAGTGAAAGAGAAAGTGAAAGAACAGGCACCTGCCAGAACCGTGCCTAAAAATCCGGCACAGACTCCTGCCGCTTTTACCGGTGCGCAACTGAAACAGGCAGTTGATGAGATGAATGCCTGCAAGTCACGGGCGCAGGTCCTGTCTGTCTGGAAAAGATACACAGTCATGCAGAACAATAACGAGTTTCGTAACGCCTGTATTGAAATGGGCAAAAAATATCCTGAAAAGAAATGATAAAATTAGTAAAGTCCCCTGTGGTTTTCAATGAAGAGAACCACACCTATTTTCTTGGAGAGAAACAGCTCCGGGGAATTACCGGTATGATCAGCCGGCAGTTGTTTCCCGACAAGTACAAAGGCGTTCCCGACCATGTGATGAGGCGTGCAGCCGACAAGGGCTGCCGCATCCATTCACAATGCGAATTTGTAGACTCGACAGGATTCGAGCCTGAAAGCATCGAGGCGGAGAACTATTTACGTGAGCGCATGAATGCCGGATATGACGCGCTGGCCAACGAATACACAGTATCCGATGAGGAGTACTTCGCATCCAACATCGACTGTGTATGGGAAAAGGAAGGTGAGATCAGCCTAGCGGATATCAAGACCACTTACCGGATAGACAAAGAATCCCTTAGCTGGCAGTTGTCCATATACGCATACCTCTTTGAGAGGCAGAATCCCGGACTGAAAGTCAGAAACCTGTACGGGGTCTGGCTCCGTGGAGACAAGTCCGAGCTTATTCCTGTTGAGCGCAGGTCTGATGAAGAAGTAATGCGCCTCATGGAATGCGAAGTGAAGGGTGAGAAATACCTTTCCACAGAAATAGCACCTGCCGGAAACCTGCAGTTGATGACTGCGGCAGCTGTACAGATGCTTATTGATATCCAGGAAGAGCTGGATTTTGCCAAGGAACAGAGCGAACAGATGAAGGAAGGACTGAAAAACGCCATGATAGAGAATGGGGTGAATGTATGGGATGCCGGACGACTGCGTGCTTCCGTCACTCCTGCCACAACAGGCAAGTCATTCGACACCAAGGCATTCCAGACTGACTATCCGGATTTGTATTCAAAGTATCTGAAATCTGTCGAAAAGAAAGCATCTATTCGTATAACCATAAGAAAGGAGAAAGAAAATGAGTGTGAATAAAGCAATCCTGTTAGGACATCTCGGAAAGGATCCCGATGTCAGATATCTTGAGGGCGGTGTCGCCGTCGGCCAGTTCTCTCTTGCCACGACCAAGCGCGCACAAACTTTGCCAAATGGCACACAAATTCCCGAACGTACCGAATGGCATAATATCGTAGTATGGCGTGGTATTGCCGAAACAGCCAAGAAGTATCTTCATAAAGGGGATAAGGTATATGTCGAAGGCGAAATCAGAAGCCGGTCGTTTGAAGACAAGAACGGTGTCAGGCATACTGTCGTTGAGATATTTGCAGAAAGCATGGAGATGGTAACTGTCAAGCAGCAGACACAACATGCCAGTTCCGATGATGAGTTGCCCTGCTGATGGAAGCCACTATTATAAAGAAAGACGGTAAAGCAACTCTTGACAAACCGTTTGAGTTCATGCTAAGCCTGCTGAGAAATGGGGAATATACCCTCACCATCAAACGCAAGACCAAGCCCCGTACCCTCAACCAGAATGCCCTCATGTGGCAATGGTTCCGATGTATCGGGGCCTGTTTCAGGGAATACACAGGAGAGGAATATTGGAGCACCGCTGACGGTGTGCAGGACATACATGATCTCTACTGCAAGAAATTTCTGAGCAAACAGGTGACCATAGGTGGAAAGACCGAAACCATATCCCGTGGCACAAGCAAGCTGAATACCTTGGAAATGACAAACTTCATGGAAAGCGTGAAGGCTGATGTCAACAATGATTTTGGCATCATACTCCCCTTGCCTACCGATAAGTACTATTCCGCCTTTGTAGCCGAGTATGAAGGCAGATATTAATAATAACAAATTAAAATATAATTATGATTACAAACGATTATGAACCGGAGGAACTGCAGTTTGTCCTGCCGGAAGTTGTAAAAGACACATTCCCTCTTGAACTGACATTCGGAAATGCTGAAAACGAGAAGGAGATCATCAAGGCTGTCAACGAGCATTTCAATGTCATGTTCCCGGAGAATGAACTGGCAATGAGATATATGGATAATTTTGAAAAAGACGAGATCAGAAAGAAGTATTGTGAGCTCGTAGAGAAAGAGCTGCCCAGTGCCGAGGCAGAACTGCTGAGTGCAAAGGAAGAGGCCAAACGACTGAAGGCGGACGCTGAGGAGGCTCTTAATTCGGTTAGCAGACAGATCAAGGATTATGCCGCCAAGGTGACGGAAGGCACAAAGGAAAAGAAGCTGCCGCCAACCAAGACATTCCGTATAGCCCTGAACGGCTACTACCTTTTCTATTCGGTAATAAACGGCCGTGTTCTGCTGGTCAAGGCTGAAAAGATTTCATCTTACGACAAATCTTCCCTGTGGGCGCAGGAGGATAGAAACCGCACAGCCATGATGGAACTGTTCGGACTGGATTTTCCGGCAGTGGAGAAACCTGACGATGATGATTTTGACAACGAACATGACATGATTCCGGATGACAGCGACGACGAGCTAGGTAATGAAGATGATCTGAACGATGCATTGGGATGTGTTGATTCTGACGAAGAAGAAAACTGATGAGTAGGCTACGGCATAAGAGGGGACGCAAGTCGGCGTATGCGCTCTCCCTGACACGGAATCCATATTGGGAGAAGGTTGCAAGGGAAATACGTATCAGGGACGGACACAAATGCCGGCATTGTAACGCCCTCTATCCGCTGGAAGTACATCATATGCGCTATAAGGTGAATGGAATGTCCATAGTCGGTCATGAACTCGAACATCTGGACTGCCTTGTCACCTTATGCGCCTCTTGTCACGAAAAAGTTCATAAAGGAGTAATCAGACTATGAAATATCAATTACGAGATTATCAAAAAAAAGCCAGTGACGCCGCTGTAATGTGTTTTAAGATGAAGTCAGGCAGGAACGGTCTTTTGGTACTTCCGACAGGTGCGGGCAAATCACTCATCATAGCGGATATAGCAGCGAGGCTTGAGGAGCCTCTGATTGTATTCCAGCCTAATAAAGAAATATTGGAACAGAACTTTGCGAAGCTGCAAACATACGGAATTTGGGATTGCAGCATATATTCCGCGTCAGTGGGCCGGAAAGAGATCAGCCGTATCACATTCGCCACTATCGGCAGTGTCATCCGGCATATGAAGGACTTCCAGCATTTCAAGAACATTCTGATTGATGAATGCCATCTTGTCAAGCCAAGCGATGGAATGTACAAGAGATTCTTCGAACAGGCTGAAAGAAGGATTGTAGGGCTTACCGCCACCCCATACCGGTTATATTCCTGCATGAACGGAAGTATGCTTAAGTTTCTCACCCGTACCCGTCCGCGTGTCTTCTCCCAGGTCCTGTATTATTGCCAGGTAAGCGAATTGCTTGCCAAAGGGTTTCTTTCCCGGTTGAAGTATTACGATGTCACGAGAATTGACCTGACCAAAGTGAGGAGAAACTCTTCCGGAGCTGATTTTGACGACGCAAGCCTGTCTGATGAATTCCGGCGTGTGGATCTGTACGGCTATCTCATCTCCATAGTGAAACGATTGCTTCATCCCAAAGTCGGGGGAGCACGTAAAGGCATGCTTGTTTTCACCCGGTTCACCGCCGAGGCTGAAATGCTTGCACGGGAGATTCCTGACAGCGCCGTTGTAAGCGCGGATACCACCAAGTCTGACCGTGAGAGAATACTTGCCGAATTCAAAGCCGGGAAAATAAAAGTTGTAGCCAATGTCGGCGTGCTTACCACAGGGTTTGACTATCCAGAACTTGACACCGTCGTGCTTTGCAGACCTACCATGTCACTCTCACTGTATTATCAGATGGTCGGACGTGTCATTCGTCCGTGCCCCGGCAAGAACGGCTGGGTCATAGACTTATGTGGCAATATCAGGACATTCGGGAAAGTCGAGGATTTAAGGGTAGAACAACCGGAAAAGGACAAGTGGTGCATCAAGAGCAATGGCAAACAATTAACTAACGTAATATTATAATCATGTATATCATAAGAGGACAAATACCATCAAAGAGCAATTGTTACAAGATTGTTTCTCATTTTGACCCCAAGACCCGAAAGACACATTCCTCGCTTGCAAAACAGAAAGTGCTCAAGGAATACGAAAAGAACTTTTATATCCAATGCCCCGAACGGGGACGGATGATTGAGGGATATTTCAGACTGAGGGCAAAAGTCTATTATAACAGCAAACGGCCGGATTTGGACAACTCACTGAAGATACTGCTTGACTGTCTGCAAATGACGGGAACAATCAAAAACGACCGTCAGTGCGTGTACATAGAGATTGAAAAATTCGTTGACCGGAAAGAACCGCGTGTCGAGTATGAAATAACCCCGGTTGAGTTCGGGTAAAGGAAACGCCTATGGCAAGACCTAATAAAATGGGATTGGATTATTTCCCTTTTGACGTTGATTTCTTTAATGATGAGAAGATTGTAGCCATATCCGGGGAATTCGGGATTAAAGGAGAAATTGTTGTAATCAAGCTGCTTTGTGCGATATACCGAAATGGATATTTCATATTGTGGAATGATCTGCTGAAATTCAAACTCCTTAGAGACCTGCCCGGAGTGTCTTCTGAATTGCTCGACAGCATAATGAACCGTTTAGTCTTATGGGGCTTCTTTGACAAAGACCTGTTTGATTCGATGGGAGTTCTTACCAGTGCGGGCATCCAGAAGCGATATTTCAAAATATCTAAAAGGCGTAAATCTGTGGATGATTTTAGATACTTATTAATCAAAGTTAGCGGTTGCGAAAACAAGGAAGTTTTTTCTTCCGACGATGGAGATGTATCGAGCGATACAGTTAATGTTTGCAATGGCGGGGTTAATGTATGCAATAACCCTTTTACTGCCGACATTAATGTATGCAAAAACACCACAAAGAAAAGGAAAGGAAATAATAAAGAAATCTCTCTATCGAGAGATAAAGAAAATCTTCCCCCTCCCGAAATTTTAGGCAAAGGATTAGACGAATGCTATGAGGAATTGTCAAGGGACATGAGCTGGAGTGAAATCGTAACGATGAATACACGTAATTCCGGTTACAAGGATTTTACGGTAGATATGTTCAAAACGTATTTAAAACGTTTTTTCGAGAAGCTCCAGAATGAGGGGGAAAAGGTTAAATCACCAAAGGATGCGAAATCACACTTTGCTAGATGGCTGAAAATTGAGCTTGAAAAACAACGAAACAATGGGAACAATAGGAGCTGTTATACAAGCAAGCAGGAAGCTAACGCCTACGCTCTTAGCTTGCTACAACAACATAAGCGAGACCTCGAAGAAGGCTTGGCTGACCAAATGGAAAGACCGTTCTGAGGTTGAAAGAGTATTTTCACCAACTCAGTGGGGATATGCCCTTCAGAATCCGGAAAAGGCTTATATGGCAGACTGTCCCTCGCTGATGCAGTATGATGCGCTTTACGGCCATGGTTCCTCCGAATATTGGATTGACATACAGGTGTCTGGCATATTCGGGGCTTCCAACAGCAAGGAAAAGGGAGTTGCTGATGGAATAAGAATCTTCTGCCAGTCCTTTGCCTCACAGGTTAAGGCTTACAAACTTTCTGAGTTGATGTTGTTTTTCGCACGCTACAAAGCTGGAAAGTATGATAATTCATTCGCCTCTTTCGATGCCAGAAGAATTGGCAATGCCTTTTTCAAGGAGTTCAGGTCAGAAAGGAATTATGAGCTGGACGCTATAAACCGAAAGAGAATCCAGAATGAGATAGAGAACAGAAGATTCACTCCACCCGAAGGATATTCTTCTTTGAGCTGGTACAACGAACTAAAACGCCGTGCGGAATCCGGTGATGCAGAATCCAAGCAAATAATAGATTTATGGAAAAAATCAGAATAAAGTGGAGCTCCAAAGGCATGAAAAGACGTAAAGAGATATGTGAACGTTTCGGTTTCAGCTCATATCTTACCCTGAATCATGAATCTGAGGTGTATGTCAGAGCTGAGGACCTGCCTGTCTTTAACGAGACTGTACGGCGTGGTTTTCTGACCGTTTTACCCTCTGGTAAAAAGGCGTAAAAATGGCGAAGTTTCTGTTTGTAAAACTTGTTCTCAACGTTTATCTTTATTGATATAACAAACTAAAAGTCAAACCAATACATTAAAACTATGGATATTAAAAACATTCTGATTGACAAAATCAGTCCTTCTCCGATAAATCCGAGAAAGAGCTTTGATGGAGCCGCCTGTCCGGATGAGAAAAGCGGCGATGTTATCAACATTAACGATGCTTATAAGATGAAAAGCATGATTCCATTTTTGACAAACAACTAACGACCATGGCAAGTAATGAAAGTTTCAAACAGGCAATCAAAGCCTATCTGGACAAACGGGCGGAAGAAGATTCACTGTTCGCCCCCAAATATGCGAATGAGAAGAAAAGCATTGATGAATGCTGTAGTTATATCATGGGTGAAGCCAGGAAGCGTGGTAACGCCGTAGCGATTTCAGACGAGGAGGTCTACGGGATGGCAGTGCACTACTATGATGAGGACGATATCAAAATAAACCGGCTGCCTGCCGGAGAGAAAACGTCCGTATCATCCTCCGCCAAACCTGTGGAACTCACCGAAGAAGATAAGAAAGCGGCACGTGACAAAGCAATCGCACGGCTGGCGGAAGAACAATACCAGACACTCAGGAAGAAAAACGTCCGAAAGAAAGCAGATGATAATGTCCAACAAATGAGCCTGTTCTAATCATGAAACCGAGAACGAAACTTGAGAAACGTGTAACCGGACTAAGCGGCAAACTGTCCGCCGTTACCGAAGTACAAAAAGAATGGGCGAAAGAACATATATTCACCCACGAAGCATATAGGTGCAAGGATGAGCTATGGTGTTCCGAGTGCGGCGGAACATGGATAGACACAAGCAATAGCGAGCTGGGAACCACCCTGCTCGGTGATACGACCGAATGCCCGTACTGCCACCACAAACTGGACGTAAAGGTCAGCCGGAAACGAAAAGTCGAGGAAGAAAAGTACATGTCCATCTTACAGACCGCCGGAGAGTTCCAGATCATAAGACATATACTATGCTGCAAGTACGCCAGAAAAAGGAATTTTGATTTGAACAGCAGACAGGATTATATTCACTATACTTTCTTTGAAGTGGTCCAGGAATGGATCACCGTCGAGGGGAAACGCACCATCATGGCAAAACCGATGAATATGGGAAGCAGCGGATGGATATATTCGGAACCACTGAGCATAAAGGGTGAATACGGCAGTTACAGTTGGAATTATCGTGGAGACCTATATGCGATATGGGGATGGATATATCCAAGAAAGAAACTGCTCCCGGAATTGAGAAAGCGGGGAATCGGGAAACGGTTCCCCGATGTACCCCCCTCAAAACTTGTACGAGACCTTCTGAAAGGTGGCAATGATGCGGAATTATGTATCAAGACCGGACAGACGGATATGTTAAAGCACATGTACAAAACGGGCTATTACCAACTCCGATATAAACCGTCCTTCAACATCTGCAACCGCAACCGTTATATAATCAGAGATGCAAGCATGTGGAATGACTATATAAGCCTGCTGTCCTATTTCCACAAGGATCTGCATAACGCCAAATACGTATGTCCCAAAAATTTAAAAGCCGAGCACGACAGATTACTAAGAAAGAAAAATGAAATTGAGGCAAGGCAAAGAAGGGAAAGGGACAGAATAAAGGCTATCCAAAAAGAAAAGCAGCTCAAGGAGGATATAGCATCATTCTACAACCGGATGGAAAGATTCTTCGGCATGGAAATCAAAGGCGACGGCATAACCATCCGTCCGCTTGAAAGCGTAACCCAGTTCTACAAGGAGGGCAAAGCCATGCACCATTGTGTATACGCCAACAGGTATTACAGACGCAGTGAATGCCTGATCATGACAGCCATAGCCGGAGAAAAACATGTGGAAACCATCGAAGTGAATCTTAAATCTTTTCAGATAGTACAGTCAAGAGCCGTATGCAACGGAACATCAGAGTATCATGACCGCATTATAAGGCTTGTGGAAAAGAACATGAGTTTAATCAAAAAAAGAATAGCATAATGAAAGATTATATAGAATTTTTGAAAGACAAGATGGCAATCAGCCATCAGACAGGATTTGAAGTTAAGGCTGATGAACTTACCCCGTACTTATATCCCCATGTGAAAGATACAGTACGTTGGGCTGTTTCCGGCGGTTGCAGGGCGATATTCTCCAGCTTCGGTATGCAGAAGACCGTAACTCAGTTGGAGATACTGCGGGTGATCCTGAACCGCACAGGAGGCAAAGGGTTGATAGTTTGCCCCAAGCGTGTAGTAGTGGAGTTCCTGACACAGGCCGAAAAGCATCTGGGCATGAAAGTGAACTATGTACGTACTATGCAGGAGGTAAAGCAATGTCCGACCAATATCATGGTAACAAACTATGAACGTGTCCGTGACGGTGAAGACGGAATAAGAATAGAACCTTCCTACTTTACCGTTACCTCATTGGATGAAGCGAGCGTATTACGTGGATTCGGGACCAAGACCTATCAGGAGTTTCTTCCTCTGTTTGCAGAAGTTCCGTACAGGTTTGTTGCCACTGCCACGCCATCACCCAACAGATACAAGGAGCTGATACACTATGCCGGCTACCTTGGAGTGATGGATACCGGGCAGGCACTTACAAGGTTCTTCCAGCGTGACAGCACGAAAGCGAACAATCTTACCCTCTATCCCCACAAGGAGAAGGAATTTTGGTTATGGATAAGTACATGGGCATTATTTCTTACAAAACCATCTGATCTCTGTTATCCCGATACAGGATATGAGTTACCGGAGTTACGAGTACATGAAGAAGTCGTGAGTGTGGACAACTCCACTGCCGGCACCGACCGTGACGGACAGGTCAAGATGTTCCGCGAGGCTGCTCTCGGACTTGTTGATGCGGCAAAGGAACGCCGGGACAACATGACTGAGAAAATAGCCCGTGTGGTGGAAATAATCAACCGTTCCGAAAACAAGGATGATCATTTCCTTTTATGGCACGACTTGGAGGCTGAACGTGAGGCACTCTGCAAGGCAATTCCCGGATGTAAGGCTGTGTATGGCTCGCAAGATGATGAAAAAGCCGACAGGGTGATAGCGGACTTCAAGGATGGCCGCCTGAAATATCTGGCCGCCAAACCTGAAATGCTTGGTGAGGGTCTGAACTTCCAGTACCACTGCCACAAGGCAATCATGTTCATTGACTACCGTTTCAACGACAAGTTTCAGGCAATAGCCCGTATCTACCGTTTCATGCAGCAGCATCCGGTTGACCTCTATCTGGTCTATGCGGAAAGTGAGGGAGAGATATACAAGAGCTTCATGCAGAAGTGGGCGCAACACCGCCAGATGGTAGCCAGAATGACCGATATAGTCCGCAAGAACGGTTTGTTCGGTTTACAGGCAGAGGAAAAGATGATGCGCTGGATGTTCGCCAGTCGGGAAGAGAAGTCCGGCAAACTGTGGAAAGCTATCAATAATGACAATGTACTTGAATGTCAGAAGATGGAAGATAATTCGGTAGACCTGATTGTAACCAGTATCCCGTTCTCCAACCACTACGAATATACGCCTACCTATAATGATTTCGGACATAATGAAGACAACAGCAAGTTCTTTGAGCAGATGGACTATCTCACCCCGGAGCTTATGCGTATTTTAAAGCCCGGCCGGTTGGCCTGCATCCATGTAAAGGACCGTGTACTGTTCGGCAACGCTACGGGTGACGGTATGCCCACCATCGACCCGTTCAGCGAAATGACAGTGTTCCATTATCTGAAGCACGGATTCCGCTACATGGGGCGTATTACAGTGGATACGGATGTAGTAAGGGAGAACAACCAGACTTATCGGCTTGGATATACTGAAATGTGCAAGGACGGTTCAAAGATGGGTATCGGTTGCCCGGAATATGTTCTTCTTTTCCGAAAGTTGCCTTCTGATACCTCACGAGCCTATGCTGATTTGCCGGTGACAAAGAATAAGAGTGAATACTCGCTCGCCCGTTGGCAGATAGATGCCCATGCAAGTTGGAAATCATCGGGTAACTCTCTATTGAGCTATGAGGACATGAAAGGAACCGGAATAGACAAGATACGCCATCTGTTCAGGAACTACGAACGCGAGCATATATATAACTACGAAGAACATGTATCATTCGCAGAGGAATTGGAAGCTTACGGAAAGCTGCCTAAAACGTTTATGGCCGTTGATCCGGTAAGCAAGAAGCCCTGGATATGGGATGATGTCACCCGGATGCGCACGCTCAATACCAAGCAGTCACAGAAGAAACGGCAGAACCACATCTGCCCTTTACAGCTCGATATCGTTGAAAGACTGATTGAACGGTACTCAAACAAGGGTGAGCTGGTGTTTGACCCCTTTGGAGGTATCGGCACTGTGCCTTATTGTGCCATAAGGCTGAAACGTAGGGGATTATCTACTGAACTGAATTATGACTATTGGAAAGACAGCCTTTCATATCTGTATGAGGCGGAGATGGAAGTTAGCGCACCCACATTGTTTGATTTAATGGACAGTGCCGTATGAACATCTATCACACAGAACCTAGATTCGACTGCGAGAAATTCGCTCCATGCGGGCGCATCTCCCTGCACAAATGCCGGAAGTACAAAGGCAGACTGGATGAATGCAGGGGATGTACGCTTGTACGCCGTAAAGCCAAAACGGTTGCCGGTACGGAAGCCGGAAGAAAGGTTTGTCCGCATTGCGGACGTTCCCTTCCGCTCCACCGGTTCTATAACAGGACTGTCAGATATGGGGATAAGGAATACCAATGTCTCACCTCCTGGTGCAAGATGTGTATGAGTGAAGTCGCAGCGGAAAGAAATCGTAATAATTAATTTAAAAATCCAATGAAAAACGTAACGAAAATAGCCAAGAAGTCAGCCAGACTTAGCCAAAAATGTTCGATTTGTCCACTTATGCGAAGATGTACTTTAGAAATCCATAGAGCTTGTTTTGACAGCTTTGTGGAGGGATTCAAGAAAGGAGCCAAAGCAGCAGAAAAGGAAATAAACAAGAAATTCAAAACGGAGCAATTATGAATCAAAAAGCAAAAGATTATATCAGACGTAACACTTTGGATTTGGAAAGTGACAACCGGATGGATTCTACCGGCTATGTGCAATATGCCATATCAGAAGCAAAAGCCTATGCAGCAATAGCAATAGCCGAAGAAGAAATGAGACAAAAAGCCATTGAAGCATTCAAATTTGCCGTTGATGGTTATTTCATAATTGGCGGTACCGATTATTCAGCTAGTAGATTAAATGAATTTATTAAAAAACTTGACTCTTAATGATTATGAAGATAATTGTTAGTTTTTCCGGTGGTAAGGATTCGCAAGCCTGTTTAATCCAGGCGACTAATAAATATGGAGCCGATAAAATAGAAGCTGTATTTTGTGATACAGGTTGGGAGCATCCCGATACTTATCAACATATTAGTAACGCGTGCAAACAACTTGATGTCAGATTAGTAATTTTGAGAAGTAAGAAATATACTGATTTTGTGGATATGTCTATCAAACGTTCCCGGTTCCCGTCTTCCCAAAGAAGGTTTTGCACCTCTGAGTTAAAAATAAAGCCGATGATTGATTATATTCTCTCACTTACTGAACCTTGCTTGATAATTCAAGGTATTCGAGCAAAAGAAAGCGAAGAACGCGCCAAACTTCCTTATGAGTGCAATTACTTCGGAGAATATTTCGAACGTGTGAAAAAGAATCGCAAAGGAAAGATTGTTGAAGTATGGAAGCAGGATTATCGTAGAAAAGATGTACTTAAATGGTGTGAACACTATGATGCCAGCGTTTCCCGTCCGATTTTTCAGTGGTCAGCACAAGAAGTTATAGACCAGATTCTTTCTGTCGGACAAAAACCAAACCCTTTATATTATCGTGGATTTTCCCGCGTTGGTTGCTATCCCTGTATTATGTGCAGGAAGCAAGAGGTCAAGCTAATTTCTCAAGAAGAGTTTGGGCGGAGTCGCTTGATAGATGCCGAACGGCGAATGAAAGAAGAAACCCCAAAGGGTTCGTCTTTCTTCTCACCAGGCTACATCCCTGATCGTTTCTGTAAAAATAAGACTTATCCAACAGTAGAAGAAGTTTTCGAGTATGTGAACCGGAAAGATGCCGGCATGGATGATATGTTTGAACCTGAAGGTGGATATAGCTGTATGAGCCTTTATCATGGACTTTGCGAATAAGAAGTTTCGGTACTGGAGCCAAGTGCCGGGCGTGGCGCGCTTATTAAAGCAATTCACCGGGCTTGTCCTTCTGTAATGGTTGAGTGTTATGAGCTGATGCCGGAAAACAGAGAGTCTTTGCATTCATTGGAAAATGTGATACTGCTTGATGAAGATTTTACGAAAGACAGTGTAGGATATTACACTAAGATTATTGCAAATCCTCCGTTTTCCGGTAATCAGGATATAGAGCATGTCAGGCTTATGTACGAACGCTTGGAAGAAGGCGGCACGCTTGCAGCAATAACCAGCCAACACTGGAAATTTTCGTCTGAGAAAAAATGTATTGATTTCCGCAACTGGCTGAAAGAAGTACATGGAGAAGTGTTTGAAATCAGCGCAGGCGAGTTTAAAGAGAGTGGAACAACTGTTAGTACAATGGCGGTAGTTATAAAAAAATAATTCAAAATAGATAAATTATGAATAATGACAGACAGAAGATATTAACTGATTATATTTCTTACTTATTCGCAACAGGCAGGACTTATGATACTGTCGGGAAATATATCAAGCATGTCACGGATTTTTTAGAAATGACCAAAGAAGTGAACCGCCGTGGTTATTTGAATTACAAGCGTGAAAATGCAGATGTCATGGTGCGTCATTCATTAATGTGCTCAGCTATATGCGATCTATTATCCTTTCTCAACATCGGATATGGAAAAAGGGAAAAGACGGTGAAACCTTTGGAAAAACTTGATGTCATTTCGGAGAAGAACAAGAAACAACTTCATGATTTCATTATATGGCTGACTGACAACAATGATTACTCTTCTCATACAGTTGATGTATATTACACATCCATAAAGAAGTATTTCGAATACGCCAATGAGGTAAACATGGATAATTGCAGGAGGTTTATAAAAAGTCTTGAAGAAGAAAAATTATCTCCCGCTACCATCCGGTTGCGGATTACAGCAATCGAAAGATTTTCTAAATGGCTGAAGAAGCCTATAGAACTGAAGCGTCCTAAAATAAAGCGCAAGCTTGATGTGAACAATGTGCCGACCGAAGAGGAATATAACCGGCTGTTGGAATATCTCAAGGGAAAAAACAATAAGGATTACTACTTTTTTATCAAGGTATTGGGTACAACGGGCGCCCGTCTGTCGGAATTTCAACGATTTACATGGGAGGATATAATTAGTGGTGAGGTTACATTGAAAGGTAAAGGTAACAAGTACAGACGTTTTTTCTTCCAAAAGCAATTGCAGCAGGAAGCGAAGGTTTACGCTAAGGAATATGGTAAGACCGGGATTTTTGCGGTAGGGAGATTCGGCCCGATCACACAGCGTGGCTTTTCCCAGCACTTGAAAGCATGGGGGAAACATTGCGGCATTGATTTAAAGAAGATGCACGCGCATGCCTTCCGACATTTTTTCGCTAAAATGTTCCTGAAAAAAAACAAAGATGTTATTCAACTGGCCGATCTTCTCGGTCATGGAAGTGTAGACACAACAAGAATTTATTTACAGAAAAGTTATGACGAACAAAAAAAAGATTTTAATCGAAACGTTACATGGTAGTGTTGCGCAGCTCAATGAACTGTCATCCATGACCGAAGGGGTAGACATCTATGACAATACCGGGCATGTTGACACCGATTTCTTGATCGAAGCGATATCTTGCGTCAGTGCCTTCATGGACGCAAGCAACATAGTTGTAGAAAAAATATCTTCACTGTTAGCGCCGGATGTTCCGATAGCTGAAAAGGAAAAGCAGGCTGACGAAGGCAAAAAATGGAGTGTGGAAGAGATATTGAAACATTGTACTCTTGAGGACGGTGTTCTGAAACTTCCTCAAGTTCAATTTAACAAAAAGTCTTATGCTGAAGCAAAGAAGTGGATAGAAGAAGCCGGAGGCTCATGGCAAGGTGGGAAGATACAGGGTTTCACATTCCCATTTAATCCGAAACGTGTGTTTTCCGTTTTGAAAGAGGGTAAACGGTGTAACCTACAGCAGGATTATCAATTTTTTGAAACTCCGTCTGATGTTGCCGACTGGCTGGTTATGCTTGCCGGAGGGATACATGAGGATGATACGGTACTGGAACCGAGTGCCGGCCGCGGTGCTCTCATTAAAGCCATTCATCGAGCTTGTCCTTCTGTAACAGTGGAATGCTATGAACTGATGCCGGAAAACAGAGAGTTTTTGCATACCCTTAGCAACGTAATATTGCTTGATGAAGATTTTACCAAAGACAGTGTAGGTAGTTACACTAAGATTATTGCAAATCCTCCGTTTTCCGGTAATCAGGATATAGAGCATGTCAGGCTTATGTATGATCGATTGGAAGAAGGCGGCACGCTTGCGGCAATAACCAGCCAACACTGGAAATTCGCTTCGGAAAAGAAATGTATTGATTTCCGCAACTGGCTGAAAGAAGTACATGGAGAAGTGTTTGAAATCAGCGCAGGCGAGTTTAAAGAGAGTGGCACTTCTATTAGTACAATGGCGGTAGTTATAAAAAATAATTCAAAATAAAGAAGAAGAAATGAAAAAGACTTTTAAACAATGGGCTAAACAGGATAAAGATTTGAATGTTTTTTTGTGCCCAGGTGATTATATTGACGAAAGGTTATACAACTACATAGCGGATATCATACCTCCTGCATATTGCTCAAGAGACCTTATGCAAGGATGCGATGCCATTAAAAATGAAGGCGATGTATTATATTACATCACAGTGTACAGAACCGATGATAATCAGTACTTATATCTCGGTGTTTTACCAGAATTTAAACAGTAATTTAAACAAGTTGAAAATGAGTAAATCAGAAGAATATATTGAAATCAAGAGTTTTGTGGTAGTCAATCCCAACTTCCCGGTTATCACAAAAGAAAGTGCTCTTAAAGCCGTTGCAATGGCAGAGGAAGAAATGAAACGGAAAGCCATCGAAGTTCTTTCCTCTGTTTTGGATAACTGGGTGCATGGTGGTGACGCAGACTGTATCATTGCGGAGTTTGAGGAAAGATTAACTGAAGGATAAAAACAGAACGGGCGCCCTGCGGCATACAATAATATGCGGGGCGCCCGTTGTCAATGAGAAGTTATCGTGTTTCTTTCCGCAGTCTTTCCCTGACCTGCCGCTCCGTGAATCCGAATGCCGCGGCGAACTGTTTGAATTTCTCCTTCTGCCCGGAGGGGAGAAGGGAGTACAGGCTTGAGAACGGCGTGCCGCCTTCCAGCGCTTTCCTGATTTCTTTCTTTTTCATATAAGTTCCTTTATCTGTTTCTTACAACATTCACAATCACACAGCAGCAACCTGGCCTTGTCGAACATCTTCTGTCCTATATTGCCGGACAGGTAGCATATCTCCTCGCCCCACGGGTCGATCCCCAGCGCCTTTGCCATGTGCGCTTCCAGGTGCTTCCTTTCGTGGTCATAGGAGTTCTGGAACTCGGCGGGCGACGATGTGGTCCCTATCACCATGACCGTCTGCCTTGTGCCGTAGTTGGAATAGGTGAGTCCGGTATCCGGTTTGCCGGAGGACAGGTTCCTGTACGCCGTTTCCAGATCATCCCCGCGGCAGCCTATGTCATAGAGCCTGCCCATGATCTCGTCGGTGTAGTAACAGTCCACGGCATAGTAGACCTCCACCTTCCATCCGTACTCCTCTATGTCAAACCGCTGGCGGATCATAACATCTCGTCCCATTCCACCGGTTCCCCGGCCCTTGTCATTTTCGCATACCACATGCACATGACCATGCCTTCCGGAGCGTCATAGTCATCTATGATATCCTTGACGTAGAGTGCCAGATGGGGCTCGTCGGCAATGGAGGACTTGAAACAGTCCGCTTTTGCCTGGTTGGCCACGTATACATAGTCATATAATGTGTTGTTCTCCACCCTGACCCCGTTCTTGGCCAGAAGCTCGTCCACCTTGTCCTTGGTCATGGGTTCGATCTTCTCGCTTTTTCCGGTTGCCGGGTTCATCCTGCGCATGAGCGACACGGCGAAGTCGCACAGCTTTTTGTTGAAGTGCCAGCCATTGTGCCGGAGGTACGCCGTCAGCTCCTTTGGCCGGTCATCATATATGTCCAGAGGTTCCTTTGTCCTGTTCATGGTCTTCTTGTTAGCCGGGACGGGGGAATCCTCCGTCCCGGCGGGTTAAACTAACGGTATCTTGAATAGCGTCCTGTTCCGGGCACTCCGCGGCGCTGGCCCATCGAGCCGCCGCCATAACGGTTCCCGTATCCTCCGCCGTATCCGCCACGGTTTCCATAACCGCCACGTTGTCCCATGTCGTCATACTCGTCATAGTCATCGTAGCCGTCGTCGCGCTGTCCCATGCCGCTCCCTTCCGAGAGTTCCTCAATGCACTGCATGAGCTTGCCGCCATACTTGAGCATTTTTTCGGCATAACCGGACATTCTCTCGACCTTGCTGTCTTCTATCTCGATCATCATCATACTTGTTGTTTTTTAGGATTGTTCGTACTGGGCCTTTCCGCGGGTTTAAGCAGTTCGGCCATCATGGCCTTCAGCTCGGATATCTCCTCCCTGAGAGCCTTGTTTTCCGCCTCCTGTCTCTGCCTTTCGACAAACTCGGGATTCAGGATCTCCATCATCTTGCCGCAGGCGTCCACTATGGCACGGTGGTGGTCTATGCTCCTGAGTATCTCCGCGGACCTGTTCCTCATGGCCGCCACCTCGGAGTTCATCGACTCCCTTGACCCGGATATGACCATGTTCCCGCCTCCGGGGAAATTCGCGTCGGCGATGTCCGCCCCCGCGGGTATCTTCTGGAACGTGACGGTCTGTTCGCCGACCTTGACGGTGATGTCCACCACCATCTTCATCGGCTGGCCGAACATCACCGGCTGTGTCCCGTCCGGGACCGGGTTGGATACTCCCGCAATGGCACCGACCTCCACATAAGGCGTCCCGTCCTTATGGAGTATGTAAAACTGGCTGTTGACTCTTAAATTCTGGAAAGGCATAATTGTTTCTCTTTAAATGGAGGGATTCCTCCCTCCGTGTTCTTAAACTACTCCGGTCATTATCTGCAGGGTGTTTGTCGTCCTGTCGAACCAGAACTCGAACACTCCCGTACCGGGGATGTCGGCCGCCGTCAGCGCTTCCCCGTTGTACTTGGTCACGGCCTGTGTCACCCCGTTTGTCTCGAACAGGACCGGCAGCGTCCCGGTTGTTCCTGTGGGAACGGCCTGCGCCAGATCAATGTAGATGGTTCCCCTGTACCAGGCATTCACGAATGAATGGTTCGGGAAGGAGAACACCACATTGTCGGCGGTGACATTCACTCCGGATGTGACTATTGCGGCCGATCCGCGTCTGTTAACGAATTGAAAAGGAAATGGCATGATTACCTCCTTTCTCCGGGTCAACCCCAGAAACCGTTACCCACCCCGAAACCGAAGCCGTATCCAAGACCATATTGGGCCGCCACACAGGTGGGGATTCCCACAACCGGGCTGTACGGCACCTTGGCCACTTCGGGCTGGTTGCACTCAATCTTCGCCAGACGGGCGCTCAGATCACCCAGCGCGGCATTGACAGGCGCGATGGTCTGTGCGGACACCTGTGCGAAATACGCGTTCTGGTGCTCCTGCGAGAGCTGGTTGACGAGCGTGCTGTTCTTTTCGCGCAACGAGTCGATCTTGTCAAGCAGCGCCTGGTTCTGCATGGCGTCCAGCTTGCTGATGATGGCGTTGGTGTTGGCCGTGCCTGCGTCACGCAATGCGAGCGTGTTCTGGTTGGCCGTGTTCACCAGGGTGTTTGTCTGGTTGCAGACGGACAGCTGGTTCTCGTAGCCCATTTTGGTGATGTTCTCGTTTGTCTGGCAGCAGCACTGGCAGATCTGCGACTGGATGGCATTGTTGCCCTGCATGATCGCGGTGACGATCTGGTTGGTGTTCATGCCCATCTGGTTGCCGATGTTGCATATCTGCATGCCAAGACCGTTTATGGCGGCCAGTACGGCATCGGAAGAGGTGTTCAACGCGGTGGCCAGGCTCTGGATGTCGTATCCGTTGCGTTGTACGGCCTGCATGATCACGGCGGTGTTCGCGTCGTTCTGCACGAAGGGGACCACGCCGCCCTGTCCGTTGCCCGTCATTCCGCCACGGGCGCCGCCAAAACCGCCGAAGCCTCCCCATCCCATCAGGATGAACAGAAGCAGGATGGCGAACAGGTCGTCACCCCAGCCGTTGCCGTTACGGCTGTTGCCGTTTCCCATCAGCGCCAGGATGTTCGGATCCACACCGCGCTGTTGCATAAGCGCCGGAAGCATGGCCAGAATGCCGTTGGTGCCGCCTCCGGAGTTCCCGTTCTCGGGGAACACAAAAGTTCTTGATTCACTCATAGTTGTATTTGTATTTTGTAGTTCCGGTCACTAATCCGACCGTGGTGCAAACATACTCAACTACACGCGCTCCGTCGAGCGTCCTGTTCTGATGTGTTTCCTTATTTGTTCCAGATATATTCCGATCATCGGCGAGGTGATGTTCCGCGCCAGCAGGCGCCGTATCCCCCGTGCCGTGCGGTTGGTCATCCCCGCTATCTGGTCGGGATACAGGCCGGCTTCCGAGAGCAGCCTGACAAGCACATATCTGGCGTCCGTGGACTCCATGTCCCTGAAGTCGCCCAGTATACGTTCCCTCGACACTTCCGTTTCACGCTCGGTCAGGCCGAGCAGGTTGAAGAAAATTTCGCTCTTGCACATGATTATTCAATTTTTATTGTTACTTTTGTGCACCCCATTACAAAATGCACATTATCCACGATAAGGACTTTAGCCCTCAGCGTGTGGATAATGTGCATTTATCTTTGTTTTGTGATGGGGATCAGAAAACGGAAGCGTTGAGGGCTTTTTATTATTAACCCTCCCTTTGTTGCATATTTATTTAATAATCACTACTTTTGTGCATAGGTATCAGGTGTTATCATCAAAACAAGTTTTCAGGGTATGTCAAGAGGTCGCAGTTCGGAACTGATCATGAAGCGTAACGAGGCACTGTTGCGCCGCTATTATTATTGGACGGAAATCCAGCGTCTTCGTTTTGACGACGCGTTGAAGATCCTTTCCGAGAAGGAGTTCTTCATCAGCGTGGACCGCATCATGGCCATCATCCGTTCAAACTGCAACAGGCTGAAGGATATCGATGTCAAGCCGGTCCCCAAAATAAAGAAGCCCCGTCTTACCGCCGCCCAGCTCTCCCTTTTTACCGACTGACCGCATTATCCCACACGGTGCATTCATAGTGTGTCTCATAGACCTTTATCCCCCTGGGCATCGTGTGGAACCTGCTTCTTTTCCTCACAAGCGGTGTCTGGCAGCATTCAGGCCTGTACATCTGCAGAAGCGCGTCCACCTCTTTTGCCCGTTCCATTCTTCCGGCGGCCTTGTCCGCCGTGCCGCTGGTGTAATGCGTGTCATCATAGCAGTCAACAGCCAGCCTGACAATGACCGATACCGTCCCTTTCTGCATGTATCCGCCCGCCCCTCCCAGTGTCTGCCATTCCACCTCGGGCGTGTCAACCAGCACCATGGGGAATACCATCGGATAGGTCTCGGAGTCCCCGTCGTCACGGTAGAGCATGTCCAGCTGCCCGTAATCCTCGTCCACCTGTTTGTTCAGCCATGCTATGTTGTCGGCTATTCTTTTCTGAATGTCATTGAATAAAGTTTCCATGTCATTTTAACAATATATTGGTTATTTCCTTTTCCGTTTCCTTTCTCGTCATTTCACGCAGCTCCCGGCTTGGTCCGATAAACTGTCGCCGGGGCATGTCCGCCTTAACGTCAAGCCTCTGTTTCCTTGTCAGGGCCATCGCCTTCCATTTCAGGGCTTCGGGCGGTGCCGCCTCTGCCTTCTGCCTGCGGGCCTTTTTCCCCATCCTTTTGGTGATGCCCGCTTCCTTGAAGTACATTCTCCATGCCATCTTCCGCATCTTGGCGGTCACTCTCGGATGTGTGGTCATGCGTCCCCCGTAGTTGTGGATTCCCGCGTATTCCACGGGGTTCACGATTGTCACCTTGTAAGGCTCCGCCTCATACTCCGAACTTCGGGACAGGCGTTTGCGTCGGCTTAGCAGGGGACCGTATTCTCCCGCCGCCCCCTTGGCGGAGTCCTGTCTTCTTGTTCTCTTCCAGGGATGCAGCCCTCCGTCATAAAAACCTCCCTCGCGGAAATTCCTGTTTACAAGGTTCACCGCTTTTGCCCCGATCCTGCGGGGCAGCGTCCTGCTGAAGGCCTTCTGGATTTCCTTCTCCTTCCTGCGGAGTTTCCTGACGGCGTCATTCACATTCATTTTTTTCTCCTTTCCATAAAGTCCCTTACGGTTTTTTCAGCCGAAGGATACGCATGGGCGATATAGGGGTGCGTATCGCTGAACAGCTTTCCGTCCTCCTCCGGATTGTTGTCCAGCCCTGGTGAGGGCCGATAGTCCGATAACGGCACATCATACCCGGGTGTCGGCTTGTCGTCCGTCTGCTCCAGCGAGCATTTGCAGTTCCACCGGTCTCCGGGGCGGTGGCTTTTCCAAAACCCGTGTCCTTTGGGCAAAGTCAGGTCAATCCCCCAGAACTGGGCATGTACGGGATCGGGTTCCGCGCTGGTGGTGGGAAGCCACCGCAGGTTCGGAAGGATGTCCGCATCCTTGTCGAACAGCTTCCAGTCAGCCGCCTGGCGGGCACGCAGTACCGCCGTATCGTACTCGGTTTCGAGCCAAGCCGTATTGTACGTGCCGATAATCGCCTGCACGTCTTCCTGGAACCGGGAAAAAGGTTTCAGTCTTCCCTTTTCGTCCAGCAGTTGCGAGGCAATGTCGTTCTGCATCCGGTGGGTGCGGAAAGCGGAGAACACATCGAGGTTGTCGCGTATCTGCTCCAGGAACACTTCCTCCAGCCTGTCATTGTCGCTTTGACCGAATCCTTCCTCCGCCGCACGGCCGAAAGTTCTGACCGTAGCCAGGAACAGATCCTCGTCTATTTCCGTTTTTACATCAAACGTCCGGTAGAATATATCCCTCAGCACTTTCGTCATCAGCTCCCTTGTAAACTCAAACGAAACGGCCGCCCCCTGCATGCGGGAATCCGCATGGCCGTGACAAAGGTGGCAGCGCTCCCCGTAGAGGTCGTCCATCACCATTTTAAAGCCCCTTTCCGTGGGGCGGCGACGAAAAAAGACCTGATACGGTTTACAATACCGTCCTCCTTCCGTTTGTTCCTTTCAGGAGAGGGCTGTTCTTCCTCCTGCGGGTTGTCATCTTCCTTTCCGTTTCCGGTGGCTGTCTCCTTCTTGAGCCGGTCATAGTTGTCCGGTTTGGGTATTCCCGTAACCTCGTAGATGTAGTCGTCGGAAACGGGGGTTCCCATCTGGCGCATCCGGGATATGATGTTTATCTCCTGCTCGGCCGTGGTCTCCTTGGGCTTGACATAATAGAACTCCCCGCCCCGTGTGTCGTACCCGAAAGCGGTGAAGATGTCGGTCATGTCATAGTTCAGGGTGTTCAGTACCAGGATCCGGTCCGCCTCGTTCAGTTTCTTCTCCCCCTTCTCCTGTACGGTCCCCAGCGCCTGCGTGCCGCGTTCCGAGGCCTGCGTGGTGAGCGTGTTTCCCAGCACGATCTTGCTGATCTCGTCATTGCATGTGTCGTACAGGGTCCTGTACAGGTCGGAGCTGCCGCTTTTGTTGCCGCTCTCTATGAGCTTCATCTGCGCCTCCTCCGGATGGAGGAACACCGCCGCGCCTCCCTGCTCGGCCATATCCTTCACGGCCTGGTCGCGTGCCTGCTCGTCACCGGCGCTGTAGGTATACTCGCGTATGGGCATTCCGAATATCTCGCAGAACTGTGCCCAGTCGGCCATGTCGTTGCGCTTGTAGATGACATACGGGGCTATCCTTGCCAGCCTGCCCAGGGAACGCTTCTCGCCGACGAAGAGCATCGTGTGGTAATTTTCCAGCGGTTCCCCCGTGGTGTCCTCCTGCCGGTGTTTTATCAGCCCCCGCACCGGGTCATAGTTCTTTCTGGGCACCAGCCTGTAGTCCATCCATCCGTTATCGTCTCTACAGAACTGGAACAGGGAGAACCCCCAGAAGTCCGAGTCTATCAGGTCTCCGATGAACCGGTAGAACCAGGGGGAGCGCAACAGGGTGTTGATCCTCTCGTCCGGGGTTCCGTTCCTTCTGAACTCGATCTGCGAGCACTGCACGGCCGATTTCCTCTTCTCTATGACGCTTCCCGTATGCCCGTCCATAAGGATGTCCTCATAGAGGTCATACAGCCTCGTCCGCTGTGTGAAGTCCACATTGTTCGCCCCCCTGACGGCCTGCATGTAGTCCGCCATGTCCTTCATGAACAGCCTGGGTGCGGTGATGATGACTGTTCCCGGGGTGTTCCTGCCCGGCAGCGGCATGTTGCCGCTTATGGATATCTCTTTCTTCCTTGCCATATCAATAGTGTGTTACACGTTTGGGATTGCTTCTTATCTGGGTGGGCAGGTTGTTCCTTGCCGTCTCCTCGTCCAGCAGGGGGGCGTCGGCTATGCTGATCTCCACCTTGCTGACCGCCTTGAGCCACTCCATCGCGCGGTCATAACGTTCCTTGCGTATGGGGGAGAATTTCTGGGGGTTGTGGATGCTGCATACATGATAGAGCGTGATGTCCTTGGCGAACATGAGTATGAGCGCGTTCCTTTCCTTGCCCTTTGCGGAGAATATCCTGTCACAGTCATACCGTGCGGACAGGTAGGAGCGCATCTGCGCCACCGCCTGGTCCTCGCATATCTCCACTATGGACTCGTCCTCCCTGATGATGCTGTCCAGGATCTCCCTGTGGATGCTCGCATCGTAGTCATCCGGATTGATGAATTCAGACATGTCGTTTACCTCCTGTACTTGTTTAAACGGCGGATTGCCGCCCTTTCTATTATGACCGGCTTCTCCATGTTCCCCGCCTTCCTGTCTATGGCCCTGTTCCCTCCCTCCACGCAGTCCGGGCCGTCCGCGGGGTACGGAAGCGTGAGCTCGAACATCCGGAACTGGTCAACCAGCTCCTTCATGTCCGAGGAGTCTTTCTCCTGTTCGTTGAATATGAGGTTGCCGTCACGGTCCATGGGTTCAAGGTTGGCCTCGATACGGGTTGCCTTGTCGGTCTTGCGTTCCTCGTCGGGGATGATGTTCAGCGGGATGCCGTGTTTCTTGCGCAGCCTGTTCAGATGCTTCTTTAAAACCTGTTTGAAGAAGGGATCCTGCAGCTTGTTGTTCTCCACATAGGCGTAAACGGAAGCCTTTCCTCCCACATGTTTGTACTGTTCGAAGAACGCCTCGATAAAGTCCTCGTTCTTACCCCGGAACACCCTTGCCTTGATCACATACAGCTTTCCCTTGAGCTTGCCCAGCAGGCAGACGGACTTGAAACTGGCCTGTTTCCTCCTGCTCTCCCCCGGGGCTGGGTCCCCGTAAATGACAAGGAACCTGAATTTGTTCAAAGGAGGGACCTTCCCGAATACAAGGTTCTTGAATATGCTCCCTTCGCTGACCGGATTGTTGAAAAATTCCTTCTGTGCCGACGAGGTGCTGATAAGCGACAGGAACAGGTCTATATCCTCTTCGGAGTTCTTTTCCGGCCATGAGGAGACGCCGTCCTTGTCACGGATATTGATAATGTCCGCGTATCCTATTCCTTTCTGTCCGAGTTCCGCAGCCTTTTCGATGGCACGTGTGATGCAGCAGTCCGCCGCAATGATGTTTCCGTTAAACAGCACCCTGTAACGTCCTGAGACGGACATGGTGGGAATCAACGCCTCTTCAAGCCATTTCCACTTGGCCTTGATACGTTCCGGATTCCGGCATTCCTCATCGGTGTCTATATCATCGATAAGGATAAAGTCAGGACGGAAGTTCTTGTTACGGGTACCGCGTGGCGACTGTCCGGCACCGATAGCCCGGAAGGAACAGCCGCACTGGCATGTAAACCCCCCTGTTTCCCAGGAACCCAGCTTTTTCTGTGTGCCGTAATCCTGGATGATGCGCTGGTTTTCCTCCATATTGGCCATGAAGGGCAGCAGCAGGCGCCCGGCGTTGTCCTGCGAGTTCGAGATAAGCAGCACATTGCGTACCTGCCGGGTAAGCGCCAGCTTGACGATCTCCATCATGGCGCGTGCCGACTTGGCCAGCTCGCGCGACCATGCCCTGACCTCATACCAGCGGTCGTGCCCCATAAGACGCCGTGTCGCTTTTTTATGGAAACCGGCCGGCTCGCAGGTGTAATACTGTGCGAAATAGTAACGGAACCACGCTTCATTATCCGCCTCCAGCCGTTTCTTACGGTCCTCTATTTCAGCGGTGGAGTCGGACGGGTTAATGTCCGAACTCTCCCGGACGGATGCCACCAGGTCGTTCCATTCCGCCAGTTCGGCCCTGTCCCGGGGGGTAAGTCTGAGTTTTGCCATAGCCTTACAGTTTGGATTTTACATAGGCGTCCAGCAGCGGGACTATCTCCTTGCTGCGTGCCATGTCATAAGTGCGCAGCCATTTGACAAAACTTTTGAAAACCGAAAGGATGTCAGCCAGCCCCACATCCGTTTCCATCTTTTTGATGGACCCGGTTATTTTGGCTATGGTGTCCGATTCGGCCGTGCTGGCGAACCTTTCCCCCTCGGGTCTCCCGTTGATGGCATTGTTCAGCTCGGCAAGCTGGAGATACAGGTTCTTGAGCTGTTCTTCCCGTGTCATGGTGATGGATACCTTGTACCGTTCCCAATTGCCTTCACCGGCCCACCGGGAGACAGTCTGACGTTTTACCCCCACACGCTCGGCAATCTCCGCGTGTGTCAGTTCTTCATTAAGGTAAATAGTCCTTGCAAAATCTTTTTTTTGTCTGCTGGTCAGTTCCGCCATTTTTTCATCTTTTTTATTTACGGCAAAATTCGTATTTAAATATTTGATTTGCAATATATTGAATTTATGACACTGTTTTATGACTTCATCATGCGGTTGTAAAGTTGCATCATGCCCCAAGGGTGTTGACTGCAGTAAAAAAACTCTCCATATTTGCACCGTAATTTTAAGACGACCGAAGACGACCGATGAAAAAGCGATACTTTAACATGATACCCTCCCCTGATACCGCCTGCATCCTCCTGTACGGGGAGATCGGCGGTTTTGACGGGGTCAACGACAAGGACATTGTCTGCGAGCTGTATGAATACGCCTCCATGTATAAGGGCATAGACGTGCGCATAAACTCCCCGGGCGGGAGCGTGTACGCGGGCATGGCCATATTCAACGCCCTCAGGGCCAGCGATGCGGACATAACCATCTATGTCGACGGCATCGCCGCCAGCATGGCCAGCGTCATCGCCCTGTGCGGGAAACCGGTATATATGAGCCAGTACGCCCGCCTGATGCTCCATAACCCTTACGGGGGATGTTACGGCAACAAGGAGGAGATGAAAGCCGTCGCCGAGCAGCTGGAGGCGCTCGAGGACACGCTGGCGGACATGTACGCCTCCAAGACCGGGAAGACCCGTGAGGAGATAAAGGATGCCTATTTCGATGGGAAGGACCATTGGATCACCGCCGGGGAGGCCAGGGAGATGGGATTCATTGACGGTATCTATGATATCGGCGAGAGAGTAGATGCCGGGACACCGCAGGAAGTTTATGCCGCATTCCAGGCCCGGCTGGACAATCAAACATTAAATACAGGTAATATGATGTATGAAGAATTGAAGAAGAGACCATCCTTCGCCTCGTGTGCGACGGATGAGGACGTAGTGCGCACGCTCTCCTCCCTTGAAAACAAGGCGGGACAGTATGACGCGCTGGTAAAGGAACGTGACACGCTCAAGGCGAGTCTGGACGGATATGTCGAGAAGGAGCGCGAGGCCAGAAAGGCCGAGATCAGGAATCTTCTCGAGGACGCCATGCAGGACGGGCGTATCGCCCCATCCGACCGTGACGCGTATCAGGCGGTGCTGGAGAAGGATTATGAGAACGGGAGAAGGATTGTCGACGGGCTTGCGAAGAAAAAAAGCGTGGATGATGTTCCGGACACCCTGCTACAGGACAAATCCGGATGGAATGACAACTGGAAAGAAATCCGGAAAAAGAACGGTTTTAATTAAAAAATGAAAAGATTATGGCTGTAACTATCAAGAATACGAATTATGACGGTGAGGTGCTCGACAGGATACTCACCAAGGCGGCCACGGGCAACGAACTGGTACAGAAGGGGCTGATCAACCTCGTGCCCGATGTGACGAAGAAATACTCCATTCCCCGGCTGAAAACGAACAAGATGCTGCGCAAACGCGTGGAACAGCCTGAGAACAAGGACTCCAAAGGGGATTTCATTTATTCGGAAAAGGTGCTTGAACCGAAAGACTTCATGGCCTTTACCACGTTCAACCCCCGCTCTTTCGAGCAGATATGGCGTCCGTTCCAGCCCAAAGGGGAACTGGTATTCCGGGAGCTTCCCCCCAATGTGCAGAACGTCCTTCTGAAAGCCTTGTCCGACCAGGTGGATTTTGAACTCGGATACCACTTCGTCAACGGCATCTATGCCGATGATGAGGAGGATGACGAGCACCTGTTCAACGGCATTCTGATGCGTGTCTATGAAGATCCTGAGGTAATCCGTGTGAACTCCCCGAAAGACGACACCATGATTGAACGTCTGATGCGCGTGCGCAAGGCAACTCCCCAGGTTCTCCGCAACAATCCCAATTTTGTGTATATCATGTCCGTTGACGATGCCGACCGGTATGACGACGAGCTTATCCTGCGCGAGGGAAAGGGCGTGAACTGGACTGATACCAGCGCCATGCGCTTCAAGGGAACTACGATCAAGACCGTATCCTCATGGCCGGACGGCTTGATCATCGGAACAGTGGCTACACCGACCGAACAGTCCAACTTCTGGGGAGCGGTCAACCTGCAGAACGACTTCAACGTGATCCAGATCGACAAGCTGACCAATGCCGGAGAACGTTACTTCTTCAAGATGCTCATGACCGCGGACACGAACACGGCGTTCGGTGAGGAGGTGGTCATGCTGGACGCGCGTGAGGGGAATGTCATCACGACATCCAACACCACGATCACAATGAAATCGCAGGATGACGCCATCGAGCTGACTCCCGCGTCAGACCAGACCTATACCATTGAGGCGGCCGCGGTATATGCGGGAGCGCGCCTGTCCGTGTCCAACAAATCGGCTGAGCATAAAGCGACCGTGCAGGGTACGGAAGTCGCGCCAGGCAAGACTGTATCCCTCTATTATGACGGAAAGTCATGGTTTGAGGGGGATGTGAAGGAAATAACACTTTCAAGCGATCTTGCCGGACAGGAAAGCAAGGCTGCTGTCAGTGCGTCTGCAGAAAGTCTGGGGGGTTGATTATGGCGACACCAAGAGGACTACGAAACAATAATCCCGGAAACCTCCGCCTGTCAGGTGACAGGTGGAAGGGTCTCCGCCCGGTGCAGACGGACAAGGAGTTCTTCCAGTTCACCGACATGAGATACGGCTACCGTGCCATGCTCATCACCTTGAGGAACTACCGGAAGAAACACGGTTTGAGGACCCTCTCCCTTATGATCGGGCGTTACGCCCCGTCCACGGAGAACGACACCCGCGCATACCTTTCAAGTGTATGCGGCGAGCTGCAGGTTCCAACCACCTACGAGCCTGACGTGGATGACAAGGGGACGATGTGCCGTCTGGCCGCCGCGATGAGCCGGGTGGAAAACGGCGTGCCCGCCGTCATGGCGGACATAGAGGCCGGCTGGGAGATGATCTGAAAAATGACATGCGTATGGACTGGGGCACTGTATTCGAACTTCTCCAGCAGTGGCTCGCCCCCACGGGGTGCATAGCCATGGCAATAGGCTGGTGGCGTGACCGCAGGCTCGTCAAGGTCCGTGCGGTCAAGGAGAACGAGGGCACATACAAGCAGTTGTATGACGACCTCTCCGAGACGACTTTACATTTAAGCGACCAAATACGAAAAGTCAATGAGAAAATTATCGTTCTGGAACAGGCGCTGCGTAAATGTTACCAGTGCAAGTATGCTGACCGCTGTCCTGCTGTTGTCTGGATGCGCAGCAAACAGGGAGAGCCGAACAGCCGTCCGCTCGGGCTCTCTTCAGAGGAGCGTAACCGGGGAAATAATCTTCGGCAAGGCCCCGACGACTCTGACGAGCCTGGCACTGAAACCCGGGCTCCTCCGGACGATAGGCGGCCTTCCGGCCGGCATGGGCGTGACGGAGCAGCATGAGGGGCTGGAGGTGAGGGTGGAGTCGGACGGGGAAGGCGGCGTGAACGTCACGGCCGTCTCGCATGCCCGGCCGGAGATCACCGTAAGGGAGACCTCGGATATGAGGTTGGAGTCAGAGGAGGCTACGGCCGAGGAAAAACAGCCGGTTCCCTCTTTTTGGGACCGGACAAGGACGAAGGTGTTGTGCTGTTTTGTCCTCCTGCTTCTCTTCTGGGGGCTCCGGCGGTTTAAAGACAAATCAAGGAACAATTAAAACATGAATCATTATGGCAGAAACGAATACCGGCGCCATCTATGGCGTGAAAGCTCTTAAATATAACGGGCAGGCTCTCGGGCTGATATCCGAGGACGGGCTGCAGCCCGGAGGCGACTCGCCTTCCAAGACCCGCATCTGGGCGGCGCAGAAACGCAACGCGCCGTTCGCCGTGCTCAAGTCCACACCGGGAACCAAGACATGGACGTTCACGCTCATCGAGCTGTCCGCGGACAACATGATACAGGTGATGGGCGGAACGAAGGAAAGTACCGGAATCTACGTGCCCCCGACGGAGGACAAGGACGTGCAGGGCGTGTTCGACATCGAGACCGTGACGGGCCACACGATCCGGATCTACAACGGGGTGCTCACCTGCAATTTTGCCAACGGCATCAACTTCAGCAACGTGCTGGGCATCGAGTGCGAGCTGGAGATGCAGGAGGCCGGGGAGAATCCTCCCTACAAGATCTTCGCCCCGGGTGACGTCGTACCGGAATATCCCGAGTCATGACGGACGGGAAGGACACACGAAGTCGGGCGGCGGACATGCTGCTTGACATCGGCATCCGCATTCCGGTGATGCCGCTCAGACCTTTCAGGAAACGCCCCGGGAAATCCTTCCTTGTCATGCGACGTCCGCCCGCCGGGGCGGTCATCCGCATAGCAAGGCGGTACCTGGAGCTCGGCGTCACCCCGGAGGATGTCAAGGCGATGGACTATGAGGAAAGGATGCGGTTCGTGGCGGAGAAGGGAAAGGCGGTCAGCCGGATGGTCGCGCTGGCCGTATGCACCGGATGGCTCTCGGGGATGCTGTTCTCCGGCCCTGTGGCATGGTACCTCAGATGGAGGGTGCATCCGGCGATGCTCTCCGCCGCCCTCATCGAGCTGCTCAGGGGCATGGACATACAGCCTTTTTGCAATACTATTCCGTTGGCGTCCAGGACAGCGGGGCTGCTGGAGCCGATAGGAAGCCGGGAAAGGAAAACGGGTTAACGGGCCGGCAGGAAGGCCCCCATAGCGTTTTCGGAATCATCGCGCAGGCGATGGAGCGGTTCGGCCGTACAAAACGGCACATCCTGTGGAAGATCAGCTACGCCGAGCTGATGCTGATGAACACGGATGTCAGCCGGTATGTGACCAAGGAGGAGCTCCTGGAAAGGGAGCGCAAACGTAGGCCGGACAAATTCACCACTGAATATTTTCAAACAAAACTCGGAGGATAGGAATGGAACCTGTAAGACTGGAGATACTGCTTGACGACAAGACACTGAAGGGATTGCGCTCGGTGGAGGGCAACCTGGGCAATATGAGCCAATTTGCCAAACTTGTCATCGCACAACTGGAGCAGGAACTTGCGGCCCTGCAGGAACGGTTCAGACAGGCCATGGCCGCAGGTACGAATACCGACGCCCAGATGGCGGACATCCAGGCGCTGCAGGGAGTTGTCAGACAGTTGAAGACGGAATTGCAGGGGCTGGAGGAGCAGAAGAAAAAGACAGGATCCACCCCTCTCATGAAAGATGATCCCGCCCCTAAACTCGATAATGTGAGGATGAGCATGCAGCAGATCGCCCGGGAGCTCCCCTCGCTGGCAATGGGTCCCCAGATGTTCTTCCTTGCCATTTCCAACAACATTCCCATGTTCACCGATGCCCTGGGGTCAGCCCGCAAGGAGTATGAGGCGCTGACCAAAGCCGGAAAGAAAGCCACCCCGGTGTGGAAGCAGGTGCTCTCCTCACTGTTCTCGTGGCAGACGGCGATGGCTGCCCTGATCACCCTGTCCGTCGTATACGGGAAGGAGATCGGCGGATGGGTGAAGAGCCTGTTCGGCGTGAAGGATGCCGCCCTGTCCGCGGCGAAAGCCCAGGAAAAGGTGAATGAATCCTTCAGGAACAGCAGCAGCGATGTGGCGGAACAGGTCACTCTCGTCAGGTCCTTGTCCGAAAGATGGAAGGAACTGGGAGACAACATGGCGGATAAGAAACAGTTCATCACCGAAAACAAGAAGGAGTTCGGGAAACTCGGTGTTGAGGTGGGCAACGTGAATGACGCCGAGAACCTGCTGGTGGACAATACGGACGTGTTCATCGGGGCGATGATTCTCAGGGCCGAAGCTGCCGCAGCGTTCAAACTGGCCACGGAGCAGACGGAGAAGGCCTTGAAAAAACAGAACGAGATAGAGGAAAGGCGGAAGAAGGGTCCGACTTTCTGGGACAAGTTCAGGGCCAATTTCTTCTCTTCCGCGTCCGGATCAGCTACTTATACCCGACAGGCGGACGCTCCCACGGCCGAACAGCTCAGAGAAAATGATATCTCCGCCCTGGAAGAGGAACAGAAGGCGGCGGAGGATACGGCCAAATCCTATATGGACTTGTTCCTTGCGCGGACAAAGGAATGGAAGGAGAGGCTTAAATCGGCAGGCATAAAGGAAGATGACGGCAGGGAAACCAAGGATACGGGCAAATCGGCCCGGGATTATCAGGACGAGCTTGCCGACGCCCGTATCAGGGCACAGCAGAAACTTGAGGCGGCACGCATATCGGTCATGCGGGAAGGTGTAAGGAAACGCCAGGCCCTTGCAAGGCAGGAGCTTGACGAGTCGCTCGCGCAGATCGACAAGGAGGAGCGTGACACCCTCAAGAAAATGGACGAGGCCGAGAAGAAACGGGGTGTGAGGTCCACGCCCGAGGAAAGGCAGGCCGTGAAAGACAACGCCTCGCAGCAGCGTCTTGTCGCCTACCAGCAATATGCGAAGGAATTCTATACCGCCGACAAGGAATGGCAGGAGAAGGACCTGCAGTCCTGGATTGACTATAACAAGGAATACGGCACATACCAGCAGAAACGTCTGGCCATCATGCGGGAATATACCCTTAAATCCTCGAAAGAGAGTCTGAACGGGAATGACAAAAGGATGCTGGCCCGACAACGTGACGAGGCGCTGTCCGAACTTGATTTCAACGAACTGAAGGACACCATCAACTGGGATGTCGTCTTCGGCAATCTGGACAAGGTGGCGAAAAAGGAGCTGCAGAAGGTGAAGCGGCAGATAGTCAGCTTCCGCAACAGCCCGGAATTCAAAAAAAGCGCCACTCCGGAACAGATGCAGGTCATCGAGGAAGCCATCGGGAAGATCGACAGCGAGGTCATCGAGAAAGGAGGTCTGTTCGGCAATCTGACCGAATCCATACGGGAATACTCCGAAGCGGTTGATGAACTGACAGCCGCGCAACGGGATTATGACGAGGCCGTGCGGCAATACGGGGCGGACAGCGCGGAAGCGGAGGCCGCTCGAAAGAAAAGGAACAAGGCGGAAGCCGGGGAGCGCAATGCCGGGAACAACCTGGAAGCCTCGAAGGATAAGGCGGTGAGAAACATCACCGCCGTGGCCGATGCGATGAACACGCTGGGCGAGGCGGACATGAGCCTGTCATCCTTCGGAAGCGCGGTCGGGTCTCTGGTGGACACGTTGTCCGCATCCGGAAGCAAGATCGGCGGCATCATCGCGGCCATACTGGCTATCCTTGACCAGATCGGGCAGAAAGGGCTGGAGGGTTTTGTCGGCAACATTCTCGAATCCGTCATGCACGCCGCAGGAGGATTGTGGGACAGCATCGGACGTCTGTTCGGTGTCAAGGGGCTTGGAGGCATCTTCAAGGGAGCCGACTATTCCGGCTATAACGAGATGGTGGACCAGTACAACCGTCTGAACGAGATATGGGATGAACTGATCGACAAGAAAAAGGAATATATAGAGACCAGCTACGGCGCCGAGGCGCAGAAGGTCGGAGAGGAAGCTCTGGCCCTACAGCGGACCGCCATAGACTCTTACCGGATACTGGGCAAGGAACGTCTGAATTCGGGAGCCAGCACGGGATCGCACTCTATCGGGGTGCGGCAGCGCAAATGGATGTCCTCTCAGGACTGGGCGGCAGCCGGCGCGGCCCTGGGAGAAGACTTCTACAGGTACGGGATCGGGGAAGGACGTATGACCGGGCTGTTCGATCTCTCCGTGGAGCAGCTGGAGAAACTGAAGTCGGAAGCTCCCACATTCTGGGCCAAGCTGGATGATGATGTCAGAAATTACCTGGACAAGATCATTGAAGGTTCGGAAAAACTGGGTGACATACAGGCCCAGATAAAGGAACAGCTCACGCAGATGTCTTTTGACAGCATGCGTGACGCCTTCTATGACACACTGCTTGATATGGAAAGCGGGGCGGAGGATTTCTCGGAGGACTTTAGCGAGTACCTGCAGAAGGCTATCCTCAAGACAAGCCTGTCGAAAGTCTACGACAAGAGGCTTCAGGAATGGTATGACAAGTTTGCCAACTACAACAAGGAAGGAGGTATAGATACCGGGGAATACAAGGACCTCCAGCAGGAATGGAACGATATCGTAAAGGACGCCCTGGAGGAGCGTGACTCGCTGAAGGATATCTTCGGATGGACATCATCGTCCTCCTCTTCCCAGTCCGGCCGGGCCGGAACCGTCACCTCCATGACCGAGGAGACGGCCGGAAGGCTGGAGGGAATCGGCAACGCGACCCTTGACCATGTCATCAGCATTGACAATAACCTTACGAGGCATCTCGAAGGGATGGCGACATCCCTGGGCAAAATTGCGGGGAATTCGGAGTACCTCAAACACCTCGAAACGATAAACGAGAACATCGCGGAGCTCCGGCGCGGTGTGAAACTGAAAACATAGGGCTATGGAAGTGGAGGAAGGATTATTGAAGATAAACGGGACGGATATGGCGTCCCTGGGATGTTTCCTGTACGAGGAGAACGCGGGGGACCATACCAATTACGACTCGCTGATGAAGCCGCCGAAGATGAAGGAGCATACCTCCGTCAGTTACCGGGAACTTGACGGCGAGGAGCTGCCCGAAACCCTGCTTCCCCGTTACGAGGCGAGGGACATCACGCTGAAGATGGCGGTGGTTGCGGATACACGGACCGGGTGGTTCAAGAACTACAACGCCGTGCTTGCCTTGCTGAAGTCGGGATGGCTGACGCTGGAGGTTCCTGAGATAGGCCGGGTGATGAAGGTCTACCTGAAGGAATATACCCGGTACAGCCAGTTCACGACAATCAGGAATACCGGCCAGCAGATAGCCGGATTCACGGTCACGCTGCGCGAGCCGAAACCTTTTTCAAACAGTGATTAAAAACGATTTAAAAACATCATAAATGGAACTTGAAATCTACGACAGGCAGGGAGCCCTGAAAAGGAAGGTCAGTCCCGATTCATCGTCCCGGTGGACCGAGGAAGTGGGGGCGGAATTCGTGGTGACGGTGAACTTCACCACCTGGGAGTTCTTCGTCCTGTCGGTCGGCGACTATGTGGAGATATCAGGAAAGCGGTTCTCCATAAAGAAGGAGTACCGCCCGAAAAAGACCGACACACAGAAATACACCTACAATATCAGCTTCTACGGCCGCGAGCACGACATGCAGGACCTGTTGTTCTGCCGTCTGAACCAGGGGGAGGATGACCTGGAGTCCGTCTTTGCCTATGACGGCACGCCGATGGAAATGCTGGAAAAGCTGGTGGCGAACATGAACCGCAACACCGACGGTGTGACATGGCGTGCAGGCCAGGCCGTCACCGGTGACCGGAAGACCATCAACTTCAACGGCCTGTTCTGCTGGGATGCGGCAGGCGAGATAGCCGGTGCCTGGGAAACCGAGTGGTGGCTGGACGGGGAATACCTGAACATAGGGAAATGCGAACACGGCGAACGGGTCACGCTCGGCTATATGAAGGGATTGAAGACGGGGCTGACCCAGAATGAGAATTCCAATTCGATCAAATGGTTCACACGGCTGATCCCCGTAGGCTCAACCAAAAATATTGACCCGTCAAAATACGGCTACACCCATCTGCAACTGCCGTCACGGGACAAGTATATCGACCTGAACACTCAATTGGGCCTGAAGGAGCACCGCGAGGAAGCGGCCTTTGAGGATATATTCCCGCACCGTCTGGGTACGGTATCCTCGGTAAGGTCCGAGGAGCAGACCAATACGGACGGGGAGGAATACACCGTCTATTATATCAAGGACAAGGATCTCCCCTTCAATCCGGATGAATACATGATCGGTGAGGAGGTGATACACATCACTTTCGAAAGCGGCGACCTCTCCGGAAGGGAGTTCGAGTGCAACTGGCATAACGGCACACAGGAGTTCGAGATCATCAACACCTACCCGGACGACAACACCCAGATACCGGGAGGCAACATCATACCTCAGGCCGGTGATACGTATATCCTGACGAACATCCGCATGCCGGATGAGTATTACCCGATAGCGGAAGAACAGTACAAGCAGGCGGTTGACAGCTTCCTGACAGAATACAGCAAGGACATATCCATCTATTCCGGCGACACGGATTACATCCATGTGGATAAAAACAGTGTGCCGTTATCGCTCGGGCAAAGGGTGAGACTGGAGGACGCGCAGTATTTTGAGGCCGGGTATCTTGACACCCGCATCACAAGGATAGAGAGGAAGCTGGGCAATCTTTCCGAGGCTTCCATTGACTGCTCGTCGGCGGTCAGCACCTCATGGAAGTCATCCGTGGACTCGACGCTGAACAATCTGGAATACACGCTGGCGCAGGAGCTGGCGCAGACGTTTATCCGACTTCTGAAAATGGGAGATACGGAAGCCCCCAGTGACTATACGGCTTACTCCTCCCTGAGATCACGTAATGAATTTATCAGCAAGAGAAACCCTGACGCCGCCAATGAGCTGATCACTTTTTTGAAGGGTTTACTTATAGGTAAGAACGGTAGTGGAATTACTGTATTGGAAGATGGTACCTCTCAAGCCGTCGTTGACCGGCTTTATGTAAAGATTAAGGCTGTCTTTGACGAGCTTGAGGTCAAGAAGAAGACGCATGTTGGTGGTGAGCAGATCTTATCTCCGGCCGGAATGAAGTGTGTCCGTGTGGAGGAACTTGATGAGAGCTATCGTTGTTTCTTTTTGTCGGAAGTCGATGGTATTACAATCAATAACGAATTTACAGTCGGTACATTCGCTTTATCTCAAGAATTTAATATTAAAGAAGGAACATCTCACAATGTATCCAACCGCTACTACTGGCGCGAGGTGACAGGAGTAGGAGCTGACTATATTGACTTGAGCAAAACCAATGCCGACAAGGACAGTGATATCCCGGTTGCCGGTGATGATATTATTGGTTTGGGACACTTGACGGATATCACCCGTCAGGCAGCTATAATCCTTTCTTCTGTTAATGAAACTTCGCCTTCCATTATTTTCTATCAAGGTATCAACTCTTTCTCTCTTGCCGGGAAAGAAGTCATCGGGTTGGGCTTTGACAAGTCCACCGGACACGCCTATATCAATGTGTATGGTGATGCCTATATCGGTGCCAAGGATGAGAGCACTTACATCCGTTATACACAAAAAGGCGGTGTTGATATCAAGGGTATGTTCCATATCGAGCAGGGTTCCACCGGATGGCGTAACATGGAAGGGCTTCCGGATGAGATACAGGCGGCTGCCGATTTGGCCCAAAAGGCTCAGGATGCGATAGACAATGCGGCTGTCGGCTCGGTCAATCTGTTGCGTAACTCCGGGTTTACCGGAGATTATGAGAGTGAAACATTGTCCTCTGATACTCAATTGTCTGCTGATACCGATTTGTATAGTAAACAATTAAAGTATTGGACGGGTGTGGCTACCGTATCCGCGGACAGTACTGCCGGCTCTGGGTATTCTGCTGCAATCGGTAGTTTGTCCCAATCCGTATCATTGATTAAAAATGAGAACTATGTTATATCCTTTAAAGCTAAAGGTGTGTCTGTGGCTGTTTCGTGTGGTGATTTCAGCACAACTCAGCCTCTTACGTCCGGTTATCAAAGATACACTTTCAAGTTCGCTTTTAACGGTGCAGGTATTTTCATGCTCAGTGGTACCGCAACCATTTGTGATCTTCAATTAGAGCGTGGAACCATTGCCACAGACTGGAAACCGTCCATTTTGGATAACGACAAGGCAACAGCCGGTTTCCAGTCAATCAATTATATCGCCAGTGCGATCAAGGATGGATCTGTGGATATTCTTGGTGGTCTGATATTGGCCAATATGATTCAACTGGGTAATTACAAGGATGGCAAGATGCAGAAGGTCACAGCCGGAGTTAGCGGCATATACAATGACGATGATGATGTGGCGTTTTGGGCAGGAGGAAAACTTGAACAGGCGATCCTGACTGTAATGAGGTTCCGTAATGATCCTAATTACCAGCCCACGGATGAAGAATGGGCGAACATGGCGAACTTCGTTGCCACTCATGGCGGTGATGTGTTCTTAAGAGGATATATCTATGCTTTGGGCGGATATTTCCGGGGAAAGGTTGAAATAGCCAATGGTAAGATACTGTTGAATGAGGATGGTTCCGGGCAGCTTGCCAATGGGAATATTAAATGGGATGCTGACGGAAATCCTGAATTTGTCGGGAAAGTGAAGGTTTCCTCACCGTCAGGTTATGAGATAACCATATTTCCTGAAGATGAATATGGAAGACCGTCAATTGATATTCATGATGATGATGGTAATTCGCTTTTGGACATATCTCTTCAATATGGATTGAACGGTATGGTTCCCCGTATTTTTATGAATGATCCTTCCAATAGTGATGTATTGTATTTCCGCCCGGACAGTATGGTAGTCGAGCAAAAAGGAAGTGACGGTTATATATATCAGACCCAGATAATGGGAGGACGCATCATTATGGTTAAAGGATCTGAGATTGTATGGGATCAAAACCAACTGCCTAAATAAAAAGAAGTGATATGGAACTGAATACTATTAACAAAACGGGAACTTGGAGTGAGGCGGCAGACCGTCTTAACAACAACTTTAGCAAGACTTCTACCGAAGTGGAAAAGGTCAAGCAGAACGCTATACGCAACAAGGGATTGTTTCCCACTCTTGATTCGCTTAAAGCGGCTGTCCCATCTCCTGTTGTGGGCGATTGGGCTGTCGTGGGAGATACCATACCGGGTCCTATATATCAATGTACGAAGAGAGGCGTATGGAGCGAAACAGGAACAACCGGAGGCGGCGGAAGTGTTGACCTTTCCGGCATCTTGACAGCCGAGGAGATAGATGATGTAACATCAATATTATAGTTATGAGAATCAATTATCAGTCCGATTTTAAGATCATAGAGAAGAACTTGAACGGGGATGTGAATACTCCCTTCCGGTTTACTTACTTCAATCCGTTCAAGGGAAAGTTCATAGCCTCCTTTGACGGGCATGAGTATGCCGGTTGCAGCCGCATGGAAGATGGCAGTCTGCTTGTCGCTTTTGACAACCCCGGTTTCTCTCCCGGCATGTTAAAGGTAAAACGGGAATACTTCATTTCTGATTCCGACTTTAGAGATGGTATCTGCAACCTTGTTTCCATTGAAGATACGGGAATCGTTCTGACTACCGGGAAGACCGATGAAAGTACGGCGGAGATCATGTCTTATCCGGATTATGCCGCATACAATGCGGTGCAGAGCGTCCCTCTGTCAGAGAGGGAGTATGATGATGTGCTGAGTGATTTTGTACCTCCTCTGCCACCGGAAGAGAAATAATGATTTAATAGTTAAATAAATAGTTACATAAAATAATGATAGCTTAAGTTCCCCCGGAACTTAGGCTAATAACAGGAGATATTATGGTAAAAATGCATAAACTGACCAAGGGTGGACAAACCATTTATCCAGCTACCATTTATGACGCAGTGGTCAACCCCAAGACACGAAAGAGTCTGACTACGGAAATTTCCGAATTAGAAAGTTCCTTAAACGGCGGCGATACCGGATATATCAATCTCAATATCCATTCATGGGTAACAGGCCAGTGGACGGGAGAAGGATCATCATTGACTCATAATGATAACTCTTCTTATAAACGTAATACTGAGGTGAGTACTCTTATTAAAAGAGGCGCAGTTTTAACAATGTATGAAGCCTCCGGAAAACAAGTGAAAATGAATGGTTATGGTATTACATTCAAGTTCAGAGATTCCGCAAAAAACAAGGTAGAATGGAGATGGTATGAATCCGGTAATGGTATCCAGATTGGGAATACTGATGCTGTTGAGATTTATATGACTGTTGCATCATCCGGTATAGAGTCTTTGAACGGGTTTGTAATTAAGGGAGCTTATGTGAAAGGAGCCGGGGATAAAATCAGTGAGCTGACAGAAAATGTGGAATCTTTGGAACGATCTACGGCTGACAATATAGAACATATATCCAATCTTGACGAATCGGTTAATGGTGGCAATATTGGACGCATATATATTAATGAGAATGATCTGGTTACCGGACGCTGGACAGGTGAAGGGAAAAATCTGAAAGCAGATTCGATGGAGGGATATTTGCGAACGAAAGAAATATATGACATAAACTTGAAAGCCGGTGACTTGGTTTCTGTATATGACAAGACTGGAAAACAAGTGAAAGCCAACAGTCTCGGACTGAATATGAAGTTCAAAAACTCGACTAATACATCATCCATCATCTCCTATCAGGACAGCGGTACTTATTACAAGCTCAATGAGGATGCGACGCAGATGGCATTTTTTGGAACTTCGTCGGCCGTTGAAAAGATTACCGGTTACTTTTTCAAAGGATTTCGGGTTAAAGGCTTTGACGAAAAAATCAGTGATGTAGATGAGTCTATTCACAAACATATTAATGATGTAAAAATCACTGATTTTTATCATTCTCTTAAAATACTTTTCATCGGTTCTTCCTTTGGAGTTGACACGATTAATTACGTTGGAGATATAGCGCACAGTTATAATTTTAATATTGTTATCGGCAACCTTTATGTTGGCGCTTCTGGTATTAAGGATTATATAACATTTTATGAGTCCGACCGCAAAATATCCTACTATAAGTGGGGGTTGAATGCCACTGTCTGGGAGAATGGCACCAGTACGGTAAAAGAGGCTTTGTCCGACGAAGCGTGGGATTTTGTGATAATCCAAAACGGAGCATATCAATCCGCAGATGAGTCAACCTATTGGGATCAGGACGAGAAAGGGAATATTACCAAGAACTATGTGAGTCTGTTTGCTGACATCATTGATAGATGTTGCCTGTTCTCGCATCCTGTAATCTGTTTTAACATGACATGGGCGTACAGCGTATATCATACGCTCTCATCATCGCAAGGATCGAAGGACAAGTGGCTGAGTTTCGGTATTAATCAAAAGCAGAGGCAGCTGGGTATGTATACGGAATTGTGTCGCTTGGCTCAAAAGGTATTGCAACATTGCCCGGAAGTAAAATTCGTCATCCCTTCCGGAACAGCCGTACAAAATGCCAGAGGCACGTCTTTAAGGGCCGATACGACCATACAGGGAGTTGTGTCTCAATCCAATCCGGAAACGGGCACTTCTGTTACAACCGTAGTCCCAACCATAGAAGAGGCTGAATCAATGACTGACTTGAATCAGGCTGCGGTAGATTATCCATTCATGGCCGGTAAGGATAATAACTTCATGAACTGGCATTATGGTACAGATTTGAGCAGGGACTGTCTGCACATGACAGAAGGGATCGGAAGATATCTTGTAGGAGGAGCCTTATGGCAGATGATTGGTTATAAACTTAGTCACTTAAACTTCTTAGGAAATACATACCGGACGACTAAGGAAGACAAAACGAATTACAGAATCATAGCGGTTACTGACAGAAGAGCTAATATCGCTCAAAAGTGTGTGATTGCCGCATTGGATAACCCGTATGGGGTTTCAGACATTACGGAATAAAACATATACTTATGATACGAGAACTAATCATCAGAATAATGAACCGTCTGTCCGTAGAAGTGCATCCGGATGTGGAATGGTAAAAGTAGAACAGAATATATGGAACTTAATACAATAAACAAAACAGGAACTTGGAGCGAAACGGCAGACCGCATCAACAGCAACTTTAGCAAGATCTCCATTGAGGTTGAAGAGATAAAGCAGAACGGCGGTGGCGGCAGTGGTGGCGGCGGTGATGTCACCAATGCCGATCATGCCAACTCCGCATATACGCTGGATGAGGACACACCTGTACAAAACTGGTTCCTTTCCGCATTGAACGATGATGATGCGCAAGGCATAATCAATTTTCTCAAAGGTCTGAAAATAGCCGGGAATTTGGTAAACCGCATTGTGAAGCAGGGTGACAGGGATGTTACCTACACCGATGAAGACGTGATGAGCGCATTACGTGTAATGGTTGAGATAGAGAACAGTGTGGAGAAGATGAAAGAGATATTCTTGCGGAAGGACGTGGCGGATTCCACTAAGTTCCTTCTCAGCATGTTTGCCGGTGCTGTTTTCGGGAAGAATGGTTTTGCAAGCGGCTTGACCGGATTCGGAGCCAAGATATTCGATACAGGGCATGGAGAGTTTGAGAGCATGTTTATCCGCCGGTTCCTTGAAGTTCCCGAATTAAGATACAATCGTGTGATGGTCACGCTGGGCGACAAGTGGCGTGCGCCTGGAGCTGGTATTATAGAAACAGTAGATACAGGAACCAAAACATGTACACTTAAGCTGGAAGATGGTGAGATTGGTGCTGTCGCAGTAGGCGATATCTGTATGGGTATCTATCATAACATCACCGGGAACGCTACGGAGGATTACGACGATGGAAAGGGCAACAGACGTTTTGCCGGATTCTGTACAGTCTATTTCACGATTACGGAAGTTACAGGTGAAAGAAACGAAACATTCAAGTACCAGTTGCGCCCCACTTCTTCATCGTGGTCTTCTTCTTTCGACCCTTTTGAGATGATGACTTTCGTGGCATACGGCAGCTTTACTAATACGGAGCGCCAGACCTCAGTCTACGAAACAAGGACTTACACCCGTATGTTGTGGAAACAGAATACATGGGAGATCTCCGCCGCCAATGTTGCCCTACAATATGGCGACCTTTCCAATCTGAATATATTCGGACTGAACATGGACGGTTATTCCATGTATCTGAATAATATATATATGACAGGTATCATTAAGCAGATAAAGCCGGATGGAACACCTGTGCAGACTTTGAATTTCCGTGAGGAAGGCTATATACCTGACGTACATTATGATTACTACGACAGCTTGTCTTATAACGGAAGCATGTGGGCGTGTATCAATGAGGATGGTTCGTCCTCTGTACCGGGATCTAATGGCGACTGGCTGGAAATTGTGTCTAAAGGTGATACGGGAACACCGGGAGCACCGGGAAAGGACGGTGTGAGCGTGACCAATAGCGGTCCGTGGTATTCCGGCTTGGTAGTTCCCAAAATGAGTATCGTTACAATGGGAGGAAGTTCATTCCTTTCCAAGGTAGCTACTACGAATCCTCCCTTATGGTGCTGGACGGACAATGCCGGCAACCGGTTTACGTTCAGCGATGGCGGATATTGTCTTACAGGCGAGATAAATACCGACGAATATGAACTTCTTGTCCAAAGCGGAAAAGACGGAAGGGATGCGAAAGATCATGAGTTTATCTTCACGAACACCACAACGAATACAAGACCTTCCACTCCGGAAACATCACAGACTGACGATTATGTGCCTTCCGGCTGGAATGATGATCCTGTAGGCGTGTCGGCAAGCATACCCTATGAATGGGTAAGCAAAAGAACGAAGAAGGACGGTATATGGGGTGCTTTCTCTACTCCCGAACCGTGGGCTAACCATTCGTTCAATGCGATCAGTGCCGACTTGGATAACCAGATGGATAATGCTGCATTGGACGAAAATGGGAAAACTGTGGATGAGGTGTCAATTACGACAACAGCATCCATGTGGAACGGAGCAACAAAGCTTTCCCTTTCCTCCATATCCGTGCAGAGCGTGACAGGTGTAACATCCTCTTATGACTTGTCTACGGGTGATATTACATTATCTGTAGCGAAAGGAACGGCTCTTGCTGACCGTACTGAGATATCAATTACCGTGAAGGCTATGGCTGACGGTGTGGAACAGTCACGTGTACTCAAGTTCACGCTTGCCGGTGTACGTGGCGGTAAGAATGCGGTATTGTATAGTCTGGTCACTTCGGCGAGCAATATTGTGAAGAAGAAAGACGGTACGTATTCCGTTTCCGGGATTTCTGCAACGAGGATGAAAACAGTTGGCGGTGTTTCGGAAGTCACTACGGATGGAACCTTGAAATACGCCATAGATAACGGTTCTGAAATCAGTACCAGTAATGGTGCCTCTATTCCTTCTTCATCCATTTCTTCCAAAATCATATTTTCATTCTATGATGCGAAAGGTGTATTGGTTGATATAGAGAGCGTGCCGATGATTCAGGATGGCGTGGATGGACAGGGTTACACCCAGATGGGGCAGTTCAAGACCGGAATGGTTGTACCCAAGATGGGTGTCGTTTCGATGGGTGGCGGCTCTTATGTAGCCAAGGCATCCACTACGAATCCCCCCTTGTGGTGTTGGACAGACAATGCCGGCAATCGGTTTACTTACAATGATGGCGGATATGTGCTTACGGGTGAGGTGAATACCGATGAATATGATGTATGGGCTGAGAAAGGTGATACCGGATCAAAAGGTGATAAAGGTGACAAGGGTGATGACGGTGAAAAGGGCGACAAAGGAGATCAGGGCGTACAAGGAATACAGGGATGTATCATACGGAGTTCAGAATGGAAAACCGGGGTGACGTATAGAAATGACGAATCCCTTACAAGCGGAATGCGATATATTGATATAGTAGCCAAGAAGAACACAAGTCCAAGTTCGTTATACGGATGGGATATGTATATGTGTAAGTCAACGCACACATCTTCATCATCGAATGGTCCGGGTAATACTACATATTGGACAGCAGTGAATGAAATGGCACCTATTTTCACAAGTCTTATTATTGCAAAAAATGCAAGTATTGATTTTGTCCAAGGCAACGAATTGATAATAAAGGATTCAAATAATAATGTTGTAGCCGGCCTTACAGGAGGAAGTAGCAAGGAAGCTGGTACAACACCTGTAAGGATATGGGCTGGAGGTAATGTTCCAGGAAACGCTCCGTTCCGTGTGGATCAGAATGGAAATCTTGTCGCAACGAAGGCGAATATCACGGGGACAATAACTGCCACAGGTGGTGTAATCGGTCCGTTCTCCATCGCTTCGGGGATGTTGTCCTCAAAGACCCTTTATGAAAATGAAACAAATAAATACGTCGGTTTCAATTTGTCTGCCGGACAAATTGAGTTTTATAGCGAAAGGACATTTGCAAACGTAAGAATCGGGGGAAACACGCAGTTTGTCACCATTGAAGGGATTAAGTATGATGCTGGAATTGACATACAGAGTCCGAATGCCATGATCGGGATGCACATCAAGACCCTGAGCATTCCTCTGTTCGTGGAGGGGGGTAACATTTTCCTTCATCCGAACAATGACAGTTATGTGTCTCTTCATGGCATAGTGGGGAACTGGAGGAACATATCCGTCAGCACTTCCCTGAATAACAATGATGACAATGTGATGTTTATTAATACGGGTAATATAGAAGTGACACTTCCTCCGGATGTTCCGGGACATACCATATACTTCAAACGTATGAGCGGCGGGGTAAGACTGACAGGCGGGCGCATCCTGCCTGCCCCCGGAGGACAGGAGATGTCTTATATTGATTTGGATTTTGCATCCGGCTTCATTAAGTGTATGGGTAATTATTGGGTTATGTTTTATTGCGGATAATTTAAATATGGCACTGATATACAATCGGACACCACAGATAAAAGAGGAACTTTTATCTTAATGCTTAATTCACAAAAAAAAATAACTCATAATATATATAAATTTAGGCATTTTATTCTTACCTTAGCACCAAAATAATTTTGATAACTTTTATAACTAAAAGTTATCAAAATTTATTTAGTGTAAGATCGTATATTAATACTTAAATATAAATTATGAAAATAGATTTTACAAAATTTCCTTGTTACACAGGGATAAAGAAGGATATCAGGGTTGAGATGGATATTGCGGAGTCATTGGCTAACGCCATATACACAAATGTTCCGGGCATAGCCGCCAGTTCTCTGGCTCATAAGATTTACTCTGGCAAAGGAGAAGTAGATTACGATGAACGGGAAATACGAATTATACGTGATTGTACACCGCTGTTCTCGGGAGTTTATGCGGATTCCATAAACGATTATTTGGACACGAAAGAAAAGGAGGAACAAGAATGATATTACAAGCAGGTTATGATTGTTATCTGACACAGGCCGAGGATATGCCCCTGTCGGAACGAAGATTTGAGAATCAGGTGTTGATAAACAGCCCTGAGGATGTGGCTATGTGGAAAGAGATCACATCGAAACAGAAGGAACAGATGATTGCCGAAGCATCATTTATTGATGTGGCGGCTATAGACGTTGAAGTACTTGACCGTGTGAATACGCTGCTCAATGATATTGCGGCAAACATCAACAATGCCGGACTTACTGTAGAGGAAGCATTGGCGAAGAAAGAGTACTTCCCCGTATGGGAGGATTTGATAGGTACAGAGGTTGATGTGTCGTTCCGGTTCCGTTACGATGGTACACTCTATGAGGTTATACAGAAACATACACCGCAGGAGGACTGGAAGCCGGGAACGGGTACGGAATCCTTGTACAAGGTTGTGCAGATAGAGCACTCCGGCACACTGGATGATCCTATACCTTGGGTACATAACATGGTGCTGGAAGAAGGCAAGTATTACACCGATAAGGAAGTTCTTTATCTCTGTATCCGTGACAGTGGAATAGGCATGGCATTCGATTTGGAAAATCTTGTTTCGGGTGGCTATGTTCAAGTGGTAGAAAATCAAGTAGTAATAAATAATTAAAAAAATACGATTATGGCAGACAAAAAATTAAATGAAGTATCGCAGTTGACGGACTTTGATTATGCATTGGTTGTAAAAGGGAATGACGTGGCAAAAGTTACAAAACAGCAATTAGCTACACTCCTGGGGGAACTGATTGGAATAAATGGCAGTTGTCTCAGATATAGAGGTCATATATCAGATATTGATAATGCAAATTTAAATGGTGTATATACATTTGGTGCTGAAGCTCAAAATAGTCCAGTTGATGGTTCTGGGAAATGTCTGACATTTGGTAATGGTATAGATGATTATGGACAAATAGTAGTAACGTGGGACTCAAGATTAATATATTACCGTGGGAAAATAGGTGCAGCATGGAAACGAATTCAAACAGAATAATAGCATAAGTTGAGAGCTGGGGGGACTCATCGGAATAAATGATACGTGGTTAAGGTTCAGAGATGTTATAAGCATAGAATCTCAAGACAAATTAGATTCTATGCAATATAGCGGAATCTACTTACTAACACAACCTTCAGAATTAGAATATGTCCGTAATTGTGTATTAATTGTAATCGGCAAACCTAATATCTGTTGTATTCAGAAACTATATAATTATAGCGGAAATATCTATAAATATCGAGTGAAATGGTATAGTAATACTTGGGGTAATTGGCAAACCGTATCTTTGACATGATTAAAAAACGGGTGGTCCGGTACAAGCCGATTCCACCCGATCCTGATATGCACAACGCCATGTGCGGTGCAAAGGTAATAAATATCTGAATAAACCGCTATATTTTTCAAGATATCGGGATTTCTTCCAAATCTGATATACTGATTTCATCCGTCACGTCTGTGAAATAGAAGCGATGAGGTTCATATGCAAAAACCTCAATATTAGACCTCGACCACGTACCGTTATAAGTGTAAACATAAAAACTTGTTTCATCTTTAAAAAGTCTGATATTATTCTCTCCCTTTGCCAATAACATATTTGCAAATATACTATTGTCTGAGATGATCACACGAATATATCTGCAAGTATCCGATGTGCCATTAGGTGCACTATAGATATATAATCGATGGACAATATTTTGGCCATAATCACAAACCTTAAACAAAATAGCATTCTTATTTCCGGTAGAAATGTTATAAATCGTAGAGTTTAAGGCTTGTATACTATCGCTCAAGCCTTTATTTTCTTTCGTCGCAATCCCAATCAGTCCCCCCAGAAGGGAATTAGGCAATATCTACTCCTTTAATAAGTAACCATTTTTCCCATGTTTTCCCGAGGTTATATGATTTTCTCACATAAACATTTTCAGTACCATCTGATATGTAAAATTGAGCGGCACCATATGATTTTGAACACAGGACAATTAGTACACCATATTTATGAGCATATAAAGGCCATGTTCCCTGAACATTTTCATCCGTATTATAGATGCCATTAATGTTTGTATCAAGAGAAGCTGGATTATTATATCCTCTTAAAAATCCCAAAGAATCCGGCAGAAGTTCCCCCAGGTCGTTCCATGAAGGATATCTATGTTATAATTGTTGCTTTAATTTTACCCCATTTATTGAAAGTATTTCCATTGTTACCAATAGATCGAATATATATGTATGGATCTATATTAAAATTGTCTGGAACAAAATACTGAGAAGCAAAAAAGCCAGAGTTTACCACAAGTAATGATCCATATTTATATGCTCCTGTAGGGAAGTTCTCGGTTGTGGTATCATCCACATTATAAACTCCA
>ENA-OQNI01000146-OQNI01000146.1-human-gut-metagenome-genome-assembly--contig:-NODE-146-length-115370-cov-8.637384_pt1 | contig 115370 bp, 125 predicted proteins | sample MGYA00242627_ERZ504876 | MGnify/ENA primary metagenome ERZ504876 (study PRJEB26092, sample SAMD00036386) | human gut metagenome | host: Homo sapiens | study: EMG produced TPA metagenomics assembly... | reverse complement strand
CTGCACCAATTTGTCAGTAAAGGTTGGTATACCTAAGGGACGCAGCTTTTTGCGGTTATTCTTCTTCTGGATATAGGTTCGCCTCACCGGCATGGGCTGATAGGTTTCGTCCGCCAATGCTTTGATAATACTATCTATTTTGGCTTCACTGAAACCGTCCGCCGTAGCGCCCTTTTTCATTTGCGCCGGAAAACGAAGAACCCCGGTCTGTTGATTCTCTGATACCAACAAACCGGGGCTCTATTTTTCGTATATAATTTTTCTGTTCTCGAGCGCCCTTTTGGGCTTGAAAAAGGGCGCCCGTTGCTGCCTTGGGTTTCAAAAAGTCTAAATCCAGAGTTCAAGTCCATTCGGTTTAAAAAATTCCCGTTTGGCATCTTTTTTTGAACTTCAGAAATTTTGAAAATAAAAAAGCCGCAACACCTTGGCACAGTAGACTTACAGCCTACTATATCCAAATTGTTGCGGCTTTTTGGCAGCGGGAGAAGGATTCGAACCCTCACAAACAGAGTCAGAGTCTGTCGTGCTACCCTTACACAATCCCGCTATTTCTTTGTTTTGCCTTGCGGTTTGTTTCCCTGTCGCAAGGACAGGTGTTATTATACCAAACTTTCGACGATTGTCAATAGGTTTTTTAAAATATTTTTCTCTTCGACTAATTTCTAGTTTTTTCCATCGTTTTGTCCTGTTTCCCCATTTTATCGCTTCCCTTTTTTGTGGATATCATCTATAATAAGAACAGCCTCTGGATTTCTAGCAAGAACTCCTCAGCTTTTTTCTTTCAAACATCACATCGCAATCATTTGAGAGGAGCGAAACTTATTCTATGCAGCAGCTCAGCCGAAAACAACAACTGTTGGTTGGCTTTACCCTGTTCTCCATGTTCTTTGGAGCAGGCAATCTGATCTTCCCGCCCCAGTTAGGCGCCCAAGCCGGAGTACAAACCTGGCCTGCCATGGCCGGTCTGGCCATCAGCGCCATCGGCCTGCCCATTCTGGGCGTGATCGCCGTTGTCCGGGCGGGCAGTTTGAACGCCTTGGCCAGCCGGGTCCATCCCTTGTTTGCCTCTATCTTCACGATCTTGATCTATCTGTCCATTGGCCCCTGTCTGGCCATCCCCCGTACCGCCAGCACTTCTTTTGAGATGGCGGTACCTCCCTTCCTCCCTGCCGGCACCTCCACCACCTGGTTCCAGTTGGGATACTCCCTGATCTTCTTTGCCGCCGCCTTTATCGTTGCACTTCATCCGGAGCGGCTCACCAGCCGCTTGGGAAAGATCCTGTGCCCCATGCTCCTGGTGCTGGTGACGGTGATCTTTGTGGGCTGCCTCATTCACCCTGTGGGCGAATACGGCCCTGCTTTAGCTCCCTATGACCACATGGCTCCCGTCCAGGGCTTTCTGACCGGCTATCAGACCATGGACGCTATTGCGGGTCTGAATTTCGGCATTGTCATCGTCCTCAATATCAGGGCCCTGGGCGTCACTCAGGAACGTCCCATCCTGCGGACCACCATCCGCGCCGGCGTGATCGCTACGATTCTCTTCGCGGTGGTCTACTCTATGCTGGCCCATATCGGCGCTCTGTCCAGTACCGCTTTCCCCGGCACCACCAACGGTGCAGTCACCCTGACTAACGTGGTGGGAGCTATCTTTGGTCCTGTCGGTTCGGTACTGCTGGCTGCTGTGTTCATCATCGCCTGCTTTAACACCTGTGTCGGGCTGATCAGCTCCTGCGCCTCCTACTTCAACACCCTGGTTCCCAAGCTCTCTATTCCCGCCTGGGCGGCCTTTTTCGCCGTGGTCAGCATGATCATCGCAAACGCCGGTCTGGACCAGATTCTGGCCATCTCCGTGCCCATTCTCAATATCCTCTATCCCCCGGCTATCGTGCTGATCTTCTTGGCCTTCCTGCCCGGCCGTGTCCAGAAGCTGTGGGCCATCTATCCTGTGGGCATTGCCTTTACCACCGTAGCTAGTATCCTGTATACCTTACAGGATCTGAAGATTCCTCTGTTTGGCCTGGATGCCCTTTTAAAGAGCATCCCTCTGGCTGATGTGAAGCTTGGCTGGGTCCTACCTGCCGTGGTGGGCATCCTTCTGGGTGCGGTTCTCTCTGCTCTGCGTCCCCGTACAGCAGAATAACAAACTTTTTTCGCTCCCGTCATTTCGTTGGCGGGAGCGTCTTTTTCCTTCTTCTTTTTACTTTGGGCTTTGGCACAGGGGCCTGGAAGGTCACCACACCTTCCACAGGCACCGCCAACACCCCCTGAGGGATGTAATACTCCATTCCCTCCTGGGTGCGGGCACATCGGTGCCAGGACAGCGCCTTGGGCAGTTTTTTGGCAAAGTCCGCATCCAGGAAACAGCCGCCGTTTTTCCGCCGCTCCTCCCCCTGCTCTGCCAACTGCGCAAACAGCTTCCGCCGCTCCCCCCGCTCCGGCCAGCACCGTCCCTTTGCCAGCGGCCGCCCGTCGGGCAGCGTCCAGATATCTGCGGTTCGCACCTGAAGAGGCCGTCCGTCTCCCCAATCCTCCCAGGCGTCCATGACCACGCTGAGCGTCTCCTCATTCTGAAAGGTCACCTGCCCCTCCAGGCGGGCGCTCCAGGTCCGGAAGGCCCGCCCCTCCTCCTGGCATGCAGACAGATCCAAGCAAGCGCGGCAATACAGTTCCTTCTCCCAGCGCTTGCGCCAGGTCTGGACCACCTGCCGGTAATACTGGCTCACCCTCCGTCCCCCGCGGCCTCCCCGCTGGATCTCCGGCCAGGACAAAGCCAGCGAAAGTACCGGTTCTCCACGTAATTTGAGCTTCTTTTCTTCCTTCTTCCACACCACCTGCCAAGACTGAGGCAATCCGCTTTCCTTCATGGAAACTCCCCCCTTTTCCGCCCATCCTATGAAATGATGGGAGAAAAGGTGTGGTCTCTCTTTATTTTCACAAGCTAGTGTGTTACAATATAACTCAATCCATGTTTTTCCCATAAGAAAGGAGCCGCCATGTCCAAGTTTTATGATAAACCCTCCAGCGACCTGCTGTACCAGGCCATGCTGGAGCTCCACAGTGCGGAGGAGTGCCGTGAATTTTTGCAGGACCTGTGCACCGTATCAGAATTAAAGGCCATGGAACAGCGCATGGAAGTGGCCATGCTGCTGGATGACGGCCTTATCTACAGCGAAATTCTGGAGCGCACCGGTGCCTCCAGCGCCACCATTAGCCGGGTAAACCGGTGTCTTCACTACGGGGCTAACGGTTATCGGACCATCCTGCCCCGGCTGAAGGAGCGGCAGAAATGAACAGCTATGATTTCCTGGCGGGTTGCTACGACGAGTTTACCACCGATGTAGGCTACTCTGCCTGGGCTGACTATATTGAGGCTCATTTCCGCCGCCGGGGACTGCCGGGCAAAACGGTATTGGATCTGGCCTGCGGCACCGGTTCTCTCACGCGGGAGCTGGCCCAGCGGGGCTATGAGATGATCGGTGTGGACCTGTCCCCGGAGATGCTGGCCGAGGCCGCAGAGAAAAACCAGGATGTGGACGGCATTCCCCCCATTTTTCTGTGTCAGTCCATGGACAAGCTGAACCTGTACGGCACCATCGATGCCTGCGTGTGCTGCTTGGACAGCGTCAATTATGTCACTGACCCCAAAAAGCTGCAAAAGACTTTTGAACGGGTTTATCTGTTCCTGATGCCCGGCGGGGTGTTTTTGTTTGATATCAACACCCCGGAGAAGCTCCGGGGCCTGGACGGTCAGGTTTTCCTGGACGAGACCGAGGACGCCTACTGCGTGTGGCGTGCCGAGTACTCCCAGCGCAGCCGCATCTGCTCCTACTTTATGGACATTTTCCGTCTGGATGAGGAGAGTGGCCTGTGGGAGCGTGGCGAAGAGCTGCACCGGGAGCGGTCCTATGAGCCCCAGGAGCTGGTGGAATATCTCACTCAGGCGGGCTTTCAGGACATCCGTCAGTACGGCAACCTGAAAATGCGCTCCCCCAAGCCGGGAGAGGACCGCATCTTCTTTACCGCCCGAAAAAATCCCAAGCTGACCACACAAATTTAAGGAGAATTCTTTTTATGCGCGACGAATTGGTAAGAGCCATTACCGCTGACGGCCTGGTCAAGGCCGTGGCGATCACCGGCCGGGACCTGGTAGAGCGGGCCCGACAAATCCACACCCTCCTTCCTGTTGCCACAGCCGCCCTGGGCCGCTCTCTGCTGGGAGCCTCCATGCTGGGCGACATGCTGAAAGAGGATGGCGCCTCCCTCACCCTGCAAATCAAGGGCGGAGGCCCTCTGGGCACCGTGCTTGCTGTATCGGACAACCAGGGCAACGTGCGTGGCTATGTTCAGAATCCCCACGTGGAGCTCATGGAGATCGAGCCGGGTAAGCTGGATGTCGGCCGGGCCGTGGGTACGGCGGGCACCCTCACCGTGATCAAAGACCTGAACATGAAAGAGCCCTATGTGGGCACCATCGGCCTGTTCTCCGGCGAGATCGCCGACGACCTGGCCATGTACTTTGTAGAGAGCGAGCAGATCCCCACCGCCTGTGCCCTGGGCGTGCTGGTGAGCACCGACCAGTCGGTGACCAGCGCGGGTGGCTATCTCATCCAGCTGCTGCCCGGCGCCGGAGAGGACATCATCTCCAAGATCGAGGCCGGCGTGCGCCGGGTCGGGTCTGTGAGCCGCGCCCTGGAGGGCGGTCTGGACGCCCGTGGCCTTCTGGAGGCGGTATTGTCTGACTTTGAACTGGAGATCCTGGAGACCCATCCGGTGGAGTACCGCTGCTACTGCAATCGGGACCGGGTGACCCGAGCGCTCATCAGCATGGGCCGGGAGGAGCTGGAGTCTCTGATCCAGGAGCAGGGACAGGCGGAACTCACCTGCCAGTTCTGCGACCGGGTCTACCCCTTCACCAAAGAGGAGCTGGAGGCCCTGTTGGCCAAGATGTAAACGAACAAAGGGAGCGGAGAAATTCTCCGCTCCCTTCGTTTTGGGTAAAAAAAAGGCTGCTGTCCAAACAGCAGTCTTTTTTTCGCAAATTACTGAGCCTCCACCTTGCCGAAAGAACGGCCATTGTAGGTCAGGCAATTTTTGCACATCCGGTGAGGCAGCCGATAGGCACCGCACTTGGGGCAGGTCACGATACCGGGAGTCTCCAGCTTCCAGTGGGAGCTGCGCCGCTTATCGCGCCGTGCCTTGGACACTTTTCTCTTAGGAACCGCCATTGGTGACACCTCCTTCGGTTTGCGTGCCGTAAAGCACTTTTGGACTACTCAGCTTTCTTTATCCAACAGCTGCGCAAGCGCCGCCAATCGTGGATCCACTTCAGGTCTGCACCCGCAGGGGCCGAGGTTCAGATCGGCTCCACACTTGGCGCACAGCCCTTTGCAGTCTTCTGAGCAAAGGTTCTTTGTATCCATCGCAAGGACAAAGGCCGTGGTGACCAGCTCGTCCAGATCCAGTTCATTGCCGTCCAGAAGAAAAATCTCATCTTCACTGTCCTCCTGCTCCAGCTCATCAGCCAGAAGCATGTCCAGCGCGACTACCTTCTCCCGGGAAAATTCCTTCCCACAACGGTCACAAACCAAATCCAGCTCCGAGCGGGCCGTTCCGTTCAGGACCAGAGCGCCCGCGTGGTTGACCACGCTCCCCTGGGCCAAAACAGGCCGCACGATGGGCTTACGCCCATAAAACTCCAGGTCGGACAAATCCACCTGGCATTGGAAGGATTTTTCCGCGTCCGGAACCAGAATCACATCTCTTAAATCCAGCCGCATGCGGTTCCCTCCTTCGGGGCAAGACCCCATACTCGCGTAATGGTACGGAGAGTATTATAATGAACTCTAAGGAAAATGTCAAACCTTTTTTTGCAGTTGACAAATATATTTTTTTATGATGCAATCTAATCAGAATATAACACATGTAACAAAGGACGGCAACGGTATGAAAGAATTCACCATTGCAAAAAATGACGCGGGGCAGCGGCTGGACCGCTGGCTGGCCAAGACCCTTCCCCTGCTCCCCGCCCCTCTGGCACAAAAGTATATCCGCCTGAAGCGGGTCAAGGTCAACGGCAAGGGTTCCAAGCGGGATGTACGCCTGCAGGTGGGAGACGTGTTACAGCTCTATATCAACGATGAGTTCTTTGACCGCCCCACCCCGGAAAACGCCTTTCTCTCCCTCTATCAGCCCAAGCTGAATATTCTATATGAGGATGAGCACATCCTTCTCTTGGACAAGCGGCCCGGTCTGGTGGTCCACCCCGACGAGACGGAACGGGTCAACACGCTGCTCACCCACATCCAGGCCTACCTTTATCAGAAGAAGGAATGGTCCCCCTATAAGGAAAATTCCTTCGCCCCCGCTCTATGCAACCGCATCGACCGCAACACCGGCGGTATCGTCATCGCCGCCAAGACTGCCGAGGCCCTGCGGGTGATGAATCAAAAGATCAAGGACCGGGAGCTGAGCAAGTTCTATCTGTGTGCCGTCCTAGGCCGTATGGAGCCCCGGGAGGGCAAGCTGGAGGGATTCATCTGGAAGGACGAAGTGAAAAAGCAGGTCTACGTCCGCAGCCGTCCCCAGCCCGGAGCCAAAACCGCCATTACCTTATATAAGACTCTGGCGGTGCAGAACGGACTGTCCCTGGTGGAGTGCGACTTGATCACTGGGCGCACCCATCAGATCCGCGCCCAGTTTGCCGCCGCCGGCCACCCCCTGCTGGGCGACGGTAAGTACGGCAGCGAGCGGGAAAACCGGAAATACGGCCGCCACGGCCAGGCTCTGTACTCCTACCGCCTGGAGTTCCGCTTTACCACCGACGCCGGACCGCTGGAGCACCTCAACGGCCGCAGCTTCCAGGTGGAGGATGTGGATTTCCTGGCGGACTACTTCCCCGGCTTTCACCTCTCCGGTCAGGAGGCGTAACGCTTCTCCAATCTGCGTCCGTCCCCATTTTTTACGGAATTTTCTCCTATTTTTTCTTCTTTTTTGTCTCAGGTCCCCGATTCTCCTTAATTCGCGTTTTTTCTCCTTCAAACAGCGGTTTTCCTGCTGTTTTTGCCTCCTAAAATTCCCCGATGTTTTCGACAAAATCCATTGACATTTTTATAGGAAACAGATATAGTGTATCTCGCTATCCGTGACTACCCAGGGGGCTTTGCGCCCTTTTGGGGTGATATAACAAGGGAGCTGACATTTTTATTATAAAACAGAAATGGGGGAGGATATATGTCTAAGGAGTTGATCCGCCTTTCAAACTGCACCATGGCCTTTGACGGCGACGTGGTCCTTGACAACATCAACCTTTATATCAACGATCAGGAATTCCTCACGCTGCTGGGTCCCAGTGGGTGCGGCAAGACAACCACGCTTCGTATCATCGGTGGTTTTCAGACGCCTACCCAGGGGGACGTATTTTTTGACGGCGTGAGGATTAATGATGTTCCGCCTCATAAACGGGCGATCAATACGGTTTTCCAGCGCTACGCCCTGTTCCCCCATTTAAATGTATTTGAAAATATCGCCTTTGGTCTGCGCATCCCCAAGGAGGACCCGGAGACCAAGCGCAAGGTCAAACTGCCTGAGCAGGAGATCCATGACCGGGTCATGGAGATGCTCCACGTGGTCAACCTCAACGGATTTGAGAAGCGCTCTGTATCCTCTCTGTCCGGCGGACAGCAGCAGCGTGTGGCCATCGCCCGCGCTCTGGTCAACCGGCCCAAGGTCCTGCTGCTGGACGAGCCTCTGGGGGCCCTGGACCTGCGCCTGCGTAAGGACATGCAGAATGAGCTCAAGCGCATCCAGCAGGCCATGGGCATCACCTTTATCTACGTCACCCACGATCAGGAAGAGGCCCTGTCCATGTCGGACACCGTGGTGGTCATGGACGCGGGCAAGATCCAGCAGATCGGCACTCCTGAGGATATTTACAACGAGCCGAAGAACGCCTTCGTGGCCGACTTCATCGGCGAGTCCAACATCATTGACGGCATCATGCGCGCCGACGGCGTGGTGGAGATCTTCAACCGCCGCTTCCAGTGCCTGGACAAGGGCTTTGAGAAGGACGAGCCGGTGGACGTAGTCATCCGTCCCGAGGATGTGGACATTGTAGACGAGGCGGCGGGCCAGCTCAAGGGCACCGTCACCAACGTTACCTTCAAGGGAATGCACTACGATATCATCGTAGACTTCTATGGCTTTAAGTGGCTCATTCAGACCACCGACTTCTGCCCCGAGGGCTCCCACATCGGCATCAAGATCGATCCCGACGGCTTCCACGTGATGAAAAAGAGCCACTATTCCGGCATGTTTGGCGACTACTCCTCTTACAGTGAGGAGTATGACGAGATCGGCGACGCCACCTACGATCCGGACCAGGAGGAAGACCCTCGGGAGGACCCGGATGAAGAAGAATAAGCTGGCTCTGTTCTCCATCCCCTATGTAATTTGGATGGCTCTGTTTGTGGTGGCCCCCATCATCATGGTGGTCATCTACGCCTTTACCGCCGCGCCCCCGGACGGCGGCTTTACTCTGGCTAACTTCTCCCGCATGGGCGACTACGCCGTGGTGTTTGCCCGCTCCTTCCAGCTGGCCATCATCGCAACCTTGATCTGTGTGCTCATCGGCTATCCGGTGGCCTACTTTATGGCCAAGGAGGGTCCCGGCTTCCAGCGCACCGCCATGATGATCATCATGCTGCCCATGTGGATGAATTTCCTTCTGCGCACCTACTCCTGGCTGGCCATTTTGGAGAAGAACGGTTTCCTCAACCAGTTTTTCTCCGCCATCGGCCTATTCAATCTCATCAACAACATCTTCGGCACCGATATCACCTACTTTAAGATGATCGGCACCTCGGGCGCTGTGGTGCTGGGCATGGTATATAACTACCTGCCCTTTATGATCCTGCCCATCTACTCTGTCATCATCAAGCTGGACCACTCCCTGCTGGAGGCCGCCCGGGATTTGGGTGCCAGTTCCACCGTGGTGTTCCGCCGGGTCATCTTCCCCCTGTCTCTGCCCGGCATTCTGTCCGGTGTGACGATGGTCTTTGTCCCGTCGGTTTCTACCTTTGCCATCTCCCGTTTGATGGGAGGCGGCACGCAGATGATGCTGGGCGATCTCATTGAGCTGCAATTCCTGGGCGGTGCGTATAATCCCTATCTGGGCAGCGCCATCGCTCTGGTGATGATGGTCATTGTCATCATCTGCATGTATGTGATGAACCGCTTCGGCGAGGGAGAAGAGGAGGCGATGCTGCTGTGAACAAGAAAAATTCCTTCGGCAGCCGCCTGTTCATGGGACTGGTGTTTCTGTTTCTGTACGCCCCCATCCTGCTGCTGATCGTCTTCTCCTTTAATGCGGGCAACAGCAGCGCGGTATGGAAGGGCTTCTCTCTGAAATGGTACGTGGAGCTCTTCCAGGATCGGCTGATCATGCAGAGCGTCTACACCACCCTGCTGGTTTCTGTGCTGGCCACTCTCATCGCTACTGTGGCAGGCACCTTCGCTGCCATCGGCTTTTACAATATGAAGCGCCGCTGGCGCAATCCTCTGCTCACCATCAACAACATCCCTATGATGAATGCGGATATTGTCACCGGTGTGAGCCTGTGTCTGCTCTTTGTGGCAGCCTTTGGGGCCTGGAACGGCTTTGTGACCTGGATGGAGGAAACCTACCGGCTCACCGCTCCCCGGCTCTACCAGGGCTTCGCCACCCTGCTCATCGCCCACATCACCTTCAACATCCCCTATGTGATCCTGTCGGTGAGTCCCAAGCTGCGCCAGATGGACAAAAATCTCATCGACGCGGCGCAGGACCTGGGCTGCACCTGGATGCAGGCGTTCTGGAAGGTGGCTCTGCCTGAGATCAAGCCGGGCATCGTCTCTGGTATGCTCATCGCCTTTACCATGAGCATCGACGACTTTGTCATCTCCTACTTCACCGCCGGTGCTACCACTTCCACCCTGGCCATGGCTATTTACAGCATGACCAAAAAGCGGGTCAGCCCGGAGATCAACGCCATCTCCACCCTGCTGTTCGGCGCGGTACTTCTGCTGCTGGTCATTGTCAACGTGCTGGAGGCCCGGCAGGAAAAACAGCAGGCCAAAAAACTTTCCTGATCTCCCGGCCCTGAGCCTTGAGATAATTCTGATTTGAAATTGGAGGAATGGTCTATGAAACGAATGACCGCCTTTGCCCTTGCCGCTTCTCTGGTGCTGGGTCTGGCCGGCTGTGCCATGGATGATCCCGCTTCCAGCGGAAGCCAGGGCGGCAACGGCTCCACCGGCAAGCGTGAGGTCAACGTGTGTAGCTGGGGCGAGTATATTGACACCGATCTGATCACTGAGTTTGAGAAAGCTACCGGTATCAAGGTTAACTACACCACTGCCGAGAGCAACGAGGCTCTGTATGCCAAGCTGGCCGGCGCCAACTACGACGTGATCGTCCCCTCGGACTACATGATCTCTCAGCTCATTGAAGAGGGCAAGTTGGCTGAGCTCAACTATGACAACATCCCCAACTTCTCCAAGATCGACGACCGGTTCAAAAATCTGTCCTACGATCCCGAGAACAAGTACACCGTCCCCTACACTTGGGGCACCGTGGGTATCATCTACAACTCCACCATGGTGGACGAGCCCATCACCAGCTGGGACGCCATGTTCGACACCAAGTACGCCGGCAATGTGCTGATGTTCAACAACTCCCGTGACGCTCTGGGCATCGCCCTGATGGATCTGGGCTACTCGGTCAACACCGACAGCAAAGAGGAGCTCCAGCAGGCCTATGATCTGCTGGCTGAGGCCAAGGCCAACGGCGTGTATCAGGGCTTCGTCATGGACGAGGTGTTCCAGAAGATGGAGCAGGGCAACGCCGCTATCTGCGCTTACTATGCCGGTGACTACCTCACCATGCTGGAGAACAATCCCGACCTGAAGTTCGTTGTTCCCGAGGAGGGCTCCAACTGGTTCGTGGATGCCATGTGCGTGCTGAAGGACGCTCAGCACAAGGAGGAAGCGGAGGAGTGGATCAACTTCATGTGCTCCACTGAGGCTTCTCTGCGGAACATGGACTACATCTGGTACGCCTCTCCCAATGCTGAGGCTCTGGAGCAGTATCCCGAGTACTATGAGGAGACCTACGGCGAGCCCCTGGACATGGAGCTCTACGAGATCATGGCCGCTCCTCAGACTGTTCTGAACAACTGCGAAGCCTATCTGGTTCGTCCTCTGGAAACCCGTACTCTGTACAACGACCTTTGGACCAGCCTGGGCATCCAGTCCTGACCAATCCGTCCGCGCTCTCAGCAATGAGAGCGCGGACTTTTTTCCTGTTTACACTTTATTCACTCTTTTGTCTTAATTTTGTGATGATTTCCCTCAGTAGTGTGGTATCCTATGGATGGATCAAGGATCCAGATGTTTTCCCCTTCTTGACTGGCGGCAGGTTTCCCTCCATTCCTGCCGCAGGAGCTGAGGTCCCGCACACCTCTCCTCCACCAGGCTCCGGCTGCGCCGGATCAACCTGATACTTTGGCGCTGTGCGCCTCACTGTCACCCGGACCGGGCATCGGTCTGCTCCGGGCGACAGACCAAATGTTCTCCGGTCTGGTTTTCCAGGCCGGTTTTTTGATGTCCTTTTACAATATGAAGTTTCCTTCATATTTCTCTTGACACCAAGAGTTTCTTGCTGTAATATGAAGTTAAGTTCATACGAAGCATACTTCACATTTAAGCAAGGGGGCATGTCATGAAGACGCGCATTAAAGAGCTGCGCACCCAGCTCGGGTTAACACAGCAGCAGCTGGCCGATCTGGTCCATGTGTCCAACCGCACCATCATTTCCATTGAGAAGGAACAGTACAGCCCCTCTCTCATGCTGGCTTATCGATTGGCCCAGGTCTTCCACACCACGGTGGAGGAGCTGTGCTGTCTGAAAGAAAACAAAGAATGGGAGGATCAATGCTATGAAAATCAAAAATAAGCGTGCCTTGGCTTCTGGCGTGATAGCAACTGCGGTTGGTATTCTGGCTCTATCCGCATGGGCTGCCGGAGCAGGCAACCGCTTTCTCCTGGCCGCAGTGCTGCTGGCCGCTTTAGCTCTGGTCAATTATTCCCGTTCACTCAGCCAAAAAGGTGTTCTGGAGGAGTTGGAACAGCAGGCAGATGAGCGGGACCGCTACCTGGTCATGAAAACCAGCCACATTTTGCTCCAAATCACCAACTATGTGCTGTGTGGCGCAACCTTTCTCTTTTTAGCTGCCTATGGGGCATGGAAGTCTCCGATCCTTCTGGCAGTAGCCATCACCCTTTGCGCTATACTGCTGTTCTTGTTTATTGGGACACTGATTATCAACACAAGGCTGGAACATCAAGAATAAGAAAACCGCGGGCTTTCGGCGCTGATACACCGAAAGCCCGCGGCATTTTTATTGGATTCTGGAATAAGTCACGTAGTGATAGGAGATCCCATCCTGCTCCAGGCTCTCGCTCTCCTCGCTTACCTCCCACTCGCCCGACTGGTCCAAATTGGGGAAGTAGGTATCGGCAGGAAAGCCGGCATGGATTTTTGTGACATAAGCGGTATCACAGTAGGGAAGCAGCTGCTCATAGACTGAAGCACCGCCAATCACAAAGGCGTCTCCGTCCGCTTGCTTTACCAGCTCCTCCACAGAGGAAAACACTTCGGCTCCCTCCGCCTGGAATTGAGGATTCCGGGACAAAATCAAATTGCGGCGGTTCTTCAACGGCCGCCCTCCGGGAAAGGTTGCCAGAGTCTTGCGGCCCAGAATCACAGTATGGCCGCTGGTAAGCGTCCGGAACCGCTTCAAATCCTCCTTCAAATAGACCATCTGATCCCCATCCTTTCCGATGGCCCAGTTCTGGTCCACTGCGACGATCAAATTCATTTCGTCCCCCTCCTTATACTGCCACCGGGATCTTCTCCTCCAGGGGATGGGCCTGATAGCCCTCCAGGCGGAAGCTGTCCTTGGTAAAGGCGTAGAAGTCTGTGACAGACTTGTCCATGATGAACTTAGGCGCATCATAGGGCTGACGCGCGATGATCTCCTCCACAATGGGCACGTGGCGGTCATAGATGTGGGCATCGGCAATGACATGGACCAGCTCTCCCGCCTCCAGGCCAGACACCTGGGCAAACATATGCAGCAGCACCGCGTACTGCATCACGTTCCAGCCGTTGGCGGTAAGCATATCCTGAGAGCGCTGGTTCAGGATCCCGTTGAGGGTATTGCCGCTGACGTTGAAGGTCATGGAATAGGCGCAGGGATAAAGCGCCATCTCACTGAGATCATGGTGGTTATACAGGTTGGTGAGGATGCGGCGGGAGCCGGGATCGTGCTTGAGGTCCCAGAGCACCTTATCCACCTGGTCCATATCCCCCTGGGGATAGTGGTGCTTCACGCCCAACTGGTAACCGTAGGCCTTGCCGATGGTGCCGTTCTCATCGGCCCAGGCATCCCAGATGTGGCTGCTGAGCTGATGGACGTCGTTGGACTTCTTCTGCCAGATCCATAACAGCTCGTCCACTGCGGACTTTAAAAACTGCTTGCGCACCGTGATGATGGGAAACTCTTTGCGCAAGTCGTAGCGGTTGACTACCCCGAAAAGCCTGATGGTGTGGGCAGGGGTACCGTCCTCCCAGCGAGGACGGACGGGGCGATCGGTATCCCACACGCCCTTACTTAAAATAACCTGACAAGTTTGAATAAATACCTGGTCGGCGTAGCTCATGGCTCTTTCTCCTTTTGTACTTGGGGATAATGGAAACCTTTTAACCGTATTTTTCCTTCAAAAGGCCAAATTTTTTCATTATATTTTAACACAGGGGACGGCGGGATACAAGCCCGCCGTCCCCTGCCGGATCAGATTCCTTTATATTTCCTTCGTGTGGCCATTCCGCCCCGAATATGTCTCTGCGCCTTGTTTTCATCCAAAATTCCCTTTACCTGAAGATAGAGAGGTCGATTAAAGGCCGGCAGACGTTCTGACAGATCCTTATGTACGGTGGATTTGCTGATACCAAATTTCCGGGCGGCAGAGCGGACGGTTGCTCCATTTTCGATGATGTACGCCGCCAATTTACAGGCGCGTTCCTCGATATTTCCTTTCAAATCCTTACACTCCCTCTCCCGTTTTGCCACAAGATATATATGTGGCCAGAGAGAGTACCATGCCTGTACGCGCTGGAAATCCCCCGGATTTTCCCTCTCCTTTTCGATTTGAATATCTATCCCAAGGGCGGCATATGCTATTGCGGGTGATTCAAATATGAAACAGCATACATGGAAAATATACGCCGCCTGGATTCTGTTTACCGAAGCGGTGGGCGGCCTGTCCGGCTGGCTGACCCGAGACGGAGCCAAAGCTTACAGTGAAAGCATTATCCAGCCCCCGCTTTCCCCTCCCGCCCTTGTATTTCCCATCGTCTGGGGAATTCTGTTCGTTCTGATAGGCATCGGAGCAGCTCGGATCTATCTGGCTTCTCCCTCTCGTGAGCGCACCAGCAGCTTGCGCATATTTCTGCTCCAGTTAGCCTTCAATTTCTTTTGGAGCATTCTGTTTTTTAACTTTCAAGCCTTCGGCGCTGCACTGGTCTGGCTGGTGATTTTGTGGGGATTAATTTTATGGATGATCACCTCGTTTCATAAGGTAGATCCGTTGGCTGCCTGGATGCAGGTCCCTTACCTGCTCTGGGTCACCTTTGCGGCCTATTTGAATTACGGTGTATGGATTTTAAACTAAAAGGGAAGCCCGGCAGGTAACGCCTGCCGGGCTTCTTCCCTTTTGCTTAGTTATTCTCTCCGAAAAACAGAGCCATATCTTCTTCCACGGTACCAATGCCAGCGATACCGAAATTGTCCACCAGCACCTTGGCCACATTGGGGCTGAGGAAGGCGGGCAGAGTGGGACCCAGGTGGATATTCTTCACTCCCAGATACAGCAGGGCCAGCAGTACAATAACCGCCTTCTGCTCATACCAGGCAATGTTGTAGATAATGGGCAGCTGGTTGATGTCCTCCAGTCCGAAGACCTCCTTGAGCTTCAGGGCAATGACCGCCAGAGAGTAGGAGTCATTGCACTGGCCCGCATCCAGCACCCGGGGAATGCCGCCGATGTCCCCCAGATTCAACTTGTTGTACTTATACTTGGCACAGCCGGCGGTAAGAATGACTGCGTCCTGAGGCAGAGCCTTGGCAAACTCGGTGTAGTACTCCCGGCTCTTGGCGCGGCCGTCACAGCCCGCCATGACCACAAACTTCTTGATTGCTCCAGACTGCACCGCCTCTACGATCTTATCCGCCAAAGCCAGCACCTGGGCGTGGGCGAAACCGCCTACGATCTCGCCCCGCTCGATCTCCTGGGGCGGCTCGCACTTCTTGGCATGCTCAATAAGAGCAGAAAAATCCTTTTTCTCTCCAATGCCGCCGGGAATATGCTTACAGCCGGGGTAACCCGCCGCGCCGGTGGTGTACAGCCGGTCCTTGTAGCTGTCCTTGGGAGGCACGATGCAGTTGGTAGTCATGAGAATGGGGCCGTGGAAGGTCTCAAACTCCTCCTTCTGCTTCCACCAGGCGTTGCCGTAGTTGCCCACAAAGTTGGGGTACTTCTGGAAGGCGGGATAGTAGTGGGCGGGGAGCATCTCACTGTGGGTATATACGTCCACCCCGGTGCCCTGGGTCTGCTCCAGCAGCATCTCCAAGTCCCGCAAATCGTGACCGGAAACCAAGATGCCGGGGTTCTTGCCCACACCGATGGATACCTTGGTAATTTGGGGGTTTCCGTAGGCCTGGGTATTGGCCTTGTCCAGCAGCGCCATCCCCTGCACGCCGTATTTGCCGGTCTCCATGGTCAGGGCAACCAGATCGTCTGCGGACAGGCTGTCATCCAGAGTGGCCGCCAAGGCCCGCTGGAGAAAAGCATCCACCTCGCCGTCGTCCTGAAGCAGGGCATTGGCGTGCTTGGAGTAGGCGGACAGGCCCTTCAAGCCGTAGGTGATGAGTTCCCGCAGGGAGCGGATGTCCTCATTCTCTGTGGATAGCACACCTACCTGAGCGGCCTTCGCTTCCCAGCTACCGGTTCCGTCCCACAAAGCGGCCAGAGGCAGCTGCTCCTTGTGCTCCACCTGGGCCAGCAGCTTTTCCTTCACCGCCAGGGTGTCCCGGATGCGAGCCTCAATGGCCTCTTTATCAAAGTTGGCATTGGTGATGGTCGTGAACAGGTTCAGGGTGATGAGATGGTTGATCTCCCCCTCCACCGCCTCTCCCTGGGCACGAAGAGCCGTGGTCACGGCAGACAGGCCTTTCGTTACATAGACCAGCAGATCCTGCATCGCAGCTACATCCGGCTGCTTGCCGCACACGCCTACACGGGTACAGCCGGTGCATCCGGCAGTCTCCTGGCACTGATAACAAAACATCTTGGGCTGCATAAATAGGTCCTCCTAATTTTGTCCTGCGCGGCAGTTTCGCCGCGGAATGGGCTTGACTTTCGAAACATACTATACTAAATTGTTTCTAACAATTCCGTTGTTATACCAACAAAAGGAGGGTCTTCATGGATTTTCTTTTTCTAACGGAAACCCCTCTGTTCCGGGGAACCACCGCTCAGGATCTGGAGGCCATGCTGGCCTGTCTGGGAACGGACGTGCGCAGCTATGAGAAAGGACAAATGATTTACCGGGCCGGGGAAGTGATTTCCTCGCTTGGGATCATGCTGTCCGGCAGCGCACTCATTGAAAATGATGATATCTGGGGCAACACCACGGTGCTGGACTGCGTGGGTCCAGGACAGATTTTTGCAGAGACCTACGCCTGTACGCCCGATGAGCCGCTGATGGTCAACGTGGTAGCCGCCGAAGCGGCTCAAATCCTGTTTCTCAACGTAAGCCGGGTCCTGCAGGTATGCCCCAATGGCTGCGACCACCATAATACTTTGATCCGCAACCTGCTTGCCCTCTCCGCCCAGAAAAATCTGAACCTGTCCCGAAAGATTTTCCACACCTCCCCCAAAACCATTCGGGGCCGCCTGCTCTCTTACCTGTCCTATCAGTCCATGCGCAGCGGCAGTTCTTCCTTTACCATTCCCTTTAACCGTCAGCAGTTGGCCGACTATCTGAATGTAGATCGCAGTGCCCTGTCCAATGAGCTGAGCAAGATGCAGCGGGATGGGCTCATTCGGGTCGAACGAAACCATTTTGTCCTACTGGGGGTCTGACTGCAAAAACAGGACATCCTCTCGGATGTCCTGTTTTTCATACGTTCTATTTCCAATACCGCTCTCGGCGGAAAAACAAAAAGGACATCCGAATGGATGTCCTTTTTGTGGTGCGCGAGGCGGGAGTCGAACCCGCACGCCCTTGCGAGCACTGGCACCTGAAGCCAGCGAGTCTACCAATTCCACCACTCGCGCGTGGTTTGGAATGCACTGTTTGCTCAGTGCATGAGATATACTACCACATCCTCCCTCCCGTGTCAACACTTTTCTTTCTTCATCGACCATTTTTTCTTTTCCTGACGCTGTGCCACCGGGAGCAGCATCGTTTTGTACGATTCCGTTTCCCCATATATTATATTCTAAATTTCTACTAAATCGGCTTTTTTTACCCTTTCTTCTCCCATTTTCGCAAGGAGAAGTCAAAAAAAGTTTTTCAAAAAACTCCTGTTTGTTAAAATTCCACATTGACTTTCCGGCTGATCCCGGGTACAATACGATCAAATATTTTAATTAAATAATTTTTACTAAAATATTTTAAATTAAATTTTTGAACAATAGAGAGGAGAATTTCCCATGTTTGAGAAAGTCCGTGACATTATTGTTGATACTCTGAGCTGCGAGATGGACGAGGTCACCATGGAGGCCAGCCTGTCTGATGATCTGGGCGCCGATTCCCTGGACGCCGTGGAGCTGAACATCGCTCTGGAGGAGCAGCTGGGCCTGTCCATCGCTGACGAGGATCGCCCCAACATGAAGACCGTGGGTGACATCGTGCGTTACCTGGAGGCCCTGGAGGGCACCAAGGACAACCGCATCTAATTCTTAAGAGGTGAACTTCCATGGAACTGGAATCCATTTATGCGCTGATGGAGCGCTTTGAGCGCTCCTCCATCTCCGGCCTGGAGCTGGAGCAAAACGGCACCCGGCTGAAGCTGGAGAAGGCCGTGGCTGTGGCTGCCGCCCCGGTTGCGGCCGCTGCTCCTGTGGCTGCTCCCGCTCCCGCGGCTGCCCCTGTGGCCGGTCAGCCTGCCCAGGCAGAAGAGGGCGAATACATCAAGGCGCCCCTGGTGGGCACCTTCTATACCGCTGCCGGTCCCGACGCCGCCCCCTTTGTTCAGGTGGGCGACAAGGTGCAGAAGGGCCAGACGGTGTGCATCCTGGAGGCCATGAAGGCCATGAGCGAGATTCCCGCTCCCATGGACTGCGTCATCGAGGAGGTCCTGCTGGACAACGGAAGTCTGGCCGCCTTTGACGCCCCCCTGTTCCGCGTGCGGAGGGTATAGGATGTTTCAGCGTGTTTTGATCGCCAACCGCGGCGAGATCGCGGTACGTATCATGCGCGCCTGCCGGGAGCTGGGCGTGGAGACGGTGTCGGTCTATTCTCAGGCCGACGCCGACGCCCTCCACGTCCAGTTGGCTTCCCAGGCGGTGTGCATCGGTCCGGCCAAAGCGTCGGACAGCTATCTAAATGTGGACGCTCTGCTGACCGTAGCGAAGGAGACCGGCTGTGACGCCGTACATCCCGGCTACGGTTTTCTCTCAGAAAACGCAGATTTTTCTGACCGCTGTACCCAGATGGGTCTGGCCTTTATCGGTCCCTCCGGGGATGTGATCCGCATGATGGGCAATAAGTCTGCGGCCCGAGAGCTGATGCAGAAGCACAACGTCCCGGTGGTCCCCGGCTCGGACGGAGCGGTGGAGACCGCCCAGCAGGCCCAGGAGATCGCCGAAAAAATCGGCTACCCTGTGCTGGTCAAGGCCAGCGCCGGCGGCGGCGGCCGTGGTATGCGCCGGGTGGACCGCCCCGAGGACCTGGAGGCTAAGTTCCAGGAGGCTCGTGCGGAAGCTCTAGCCTGCTTCGGAGACGGACAGCTCTATCTGGAGAAGCTGATTCTCAACCCTAAGCACATTGAGTTTCAGATCCTGGCCGACCGCCATGGCAATGTGATCCATCTTGGCGAGCGTGACTGCTCCATCCAGCGCAAGAATCAAAAGCTGGTGGAGGAATCCCCTTCTAAGATTCTCACCCCCGCACTTCGGGAGGCCATGGGCCAGGCCGCGGTCACCGCTGCCCGGGCTGCCGGCTATGAAAACGCCGGCACCATCGAGTTTGTGGTGGATCAGGAGGGGCACTTCTACTTTATCGAAATGAACACCCGAATTCAGGTGGAGCACCCGGTCACCGAGATGGTCACCGGCATCGACCTGGTACGGGAGCAGCTGCGCATTGCCGCTGGGCTGCCTCTGTCGGTCAAGCAGGAGGACGTTGTTCTCCGGGGCCACGCTATGGAGTGCCGCATCAACGCCGAGGACCCCACTCAGGACTTCCGCCCCGCGCCGGGCACCACCCGTTTCGTCCACTTCCCCGGCGGTCCCGGGGTTCGTGTGGACTCCATGCTGTATAACGGCTATGAGGTATCTCCCTACTATGATTCTCTGGTGGCCAAGGTCATCGTCCACGCCCCCACCCGTCTGGAGGCCATCCGGCGCATGCGCCGCTGCCTGGAAGAGATGATTATTGAGGGATACCCCACCACCGCCGATTTCTGTCACCTGATCCTGCATCACCCCGACTTTGTAAAGGGCCAGTATGATACAGGATTCTTGGCCGCCCATCAGGACGAGCTGCTGGGCTGGGATAAGGAGGACTAAATGCAACCACTGTTTCGTTCCCGCCGTGACCGGCTGGACCGACTGCGCCGTCAGCGGGAGCAGGCCGTGGAGGCCGCCGCCAAGCGCTCTGACCTTCCCTCCGGCGGCTCTCAGACCTGTCCGGGCTGCGGCCGGGAGTGCCAGAACCAGGAGTTGGTGAAGACGGAGTATGTCTGCCCTCACTGCGGGTATCACCTGCCTATCGGGGCCTACCTGCGTCTCTCTCTGCTGCTGGATCCCTTCACCTTCCAGGAGCTGTGGCCTGAGCTCACCGCCCCCAACGCCCTGGACTTTCCCGGCTATGAAGGCAAGCTCACCGCCCAGCGGGAAAAGACCGCTCTGAGCGATGCGGCGGTGGCCGCTGTTGGCAAGCTGGATGGACGCCAGGCGGTGTTCGCCGTGCTGGACAGCCGCTTCTTCATGGGCAGCATGGGCGTGGCCGTGGGTGAGAAGATCACCCGGGCCGTGGAATACGCCCAGAAGCACAAGCTGCCTCTTATCATCTTTTCCGCCAGCGGCGGCGCCCGGATGCAGGAGGGAATCCTCTCCCTTATGCAGATGGCCAAGACCAGCGCTGCCATTGAGCGCTTCTCTCAGGCGGGCGGGCTGTACATCTCCGTGTTCACCCACCCCACCACCGGCGGCGTCACTGCCAGCTTTGCCTCTCTGGGCGATATCACTCTGGCTGAACCCGGGGCACTCATTGGCTTTGCCGGTCCCCGGGTCATCCAGCAGACCATCGGCCAGGAGCTGCCCGAGGGCTTCCAGCGCGCCGAGTATCTGGAGGAGCACGGCTTTGTGGACCAGATCGTCCCCCGCCGTGAGATGCGCCAGACCCTCTCCCAGCTGCTAGCCCTGCATCGAAAGGGGGTTCTCCACCGATGAGCAACTTAACTGCCGCCCAGCGGGTGAAGATCGCTCGTATGCCGGGCCGCCCCGGCACCATGGACTTCGTCCACAACCTGTTTACCGACGTCTTTGTCTGTCAGGGAGACCGGCTGTGCCGGGAAGATCCCAGCATCTTCGGAGCCATCGCCCGCTTTCACGGAAAGCCGGTCACCGTCATCGGCCACCGGAAGGGGCGCAACTTTGAGGAAAACATGAAATGCAACTTCGGTATGCCCTCCCCCGAGGGTTACCGCAAGGCCCAGCGGCTGATGCGCCAGGCCGAGAAATTCGGCCGCCCCATCATCACCTTCGTAGACACCCCGGGCGCTTACCCCGGTCTGGAGGCGGAGGAGCGGGGCCAGGGTGAGGCCATCGCCACCTCTCTGGCTCTCATGAGCTCCCTCACCGTCCCGGTGGTCACCGTGGTCATCGGCGAGGGAGGCAGCGGCGGCGCTCTGGCGCTGGCCGTGGGCAACCGGATCGTTATGCTGGAGAACGCCATCTACTCGGTACTCTCCCCGGAGGGCTTCGCCTCCATTCTGTGGAAGGACGCTTCCCGGGCCGATGAGGCTGCGGGCGTGATGAAGCTCACCGCCGACGATCTGCTGCATCTGGACGTGGTGGACCAGGTGATTCCTGAGCCCGAGGGAGGCGCCCACGTGGACCCCCGTCCGGTGTATACCGCTGTGGACAAGGCCATCACCCGCCACCTCAGCCAGCTGAGCCGAGAGAAGGACCTGGCCGCCCACCGCTATCAAAAGTTCCGCGCCATGGGCGCGGTCCGGGAGGAGAAAGAAACATGAACGGACTGCACATCCTTGGCACCGGCCGGGCGGTTCCGGACCAAATCATAACCAATGACGACCTGGCCCGCCGGGTAGACACCAACGACGAGTGGATCGTGGCCCGCACCGGCATCCGGGAGCGGCGTTTTGCCCGGGAGGGAGAGTCCCTCACCCAGTTCACCGTAGCCGCCGCCAGGCAGGCTCTGGAGCGGGCAGGACTGAAACCGGAGGACATCGGCCTGTGCATCACCGCCACGGTGACCTCCGATCGACTCTTTCCCTCTCAGGCCTGTCTCATCCACCAGGAGCTGGGCCTTCCTGAGGACTGCCCAGCCTTTGATTTGAGCGCGGGCTGCACCGGTTTTCTTTACGCCATGGAGACGGCGGCGGCCATGCTGCCCCGGATGAACCGTCCCTACGCCCTGCTGGTGGGCGGCGAGCTGCTCTCCCGCATCGTGGACATGGACGACCGCTCCACCTGCATTCTCTTCGGTGACGGCGCGGGCGCAGCGGTGGTGGAGAGCACGGAAGCCGGATGGTACAGCGTGCTGGGCACCCGGGGCGACCGGGATGTCCTCTGGGCGTGGGGCCCCGGTCCGGAACGTCCCTACCTTCACATGGACGGTCAGGGTGTCTTTCAGTTTGCTCTGAAAACCGTCCCCCAAGTGGCCAAGCAGCTGCTGGAAAAGGCCGGGATGGACAAGGAGCAGGTGGACTGGTACGTACCCCATCAGGCCAACCACCGCATTGTAGAATCGGTGGCCAAGCGGCTGAAGATGCCGCTGAGCCGCTTTTATGAAAATATGGACCGTTACGGCAACACGTCCGCCGGCAGCATCCCCATCGCTCTGGACGAGATGGCCGAGCAGGGCCTTCTGAAAAAGGGTCAGTGGGTCATGTGTCTGGGCTTTGGCGCAGGCCTCACCTGGGGCGGCGCTTTGTTCCAGTGGTAAGCGGACGGATTGGAGGTTAATTATGAAATTAAACGAGCTTTTGGGCATTGAGTTTCCCTTTATTCAGGGCGGTATGGCCAACATCGCCACCGCCGAGTTTGCCGCTGCGGTCTCCAACGCCGGAGCCCTGGGCCTGATCGGTGCCGGCGGCATGTCCCCCGAGGTGTTCCGGGACAGCATCCGCCGCTGCCGCCAGCTCACCGATAAGCCCTTCGGCGTGAACATCATGCTCATGCACCCCCAGGTGGAGGAGCTGGCTGCCATCGCCGCCGAGGAGAAGGTGGCTGTGGTCACCACCGGCGCGGGCGACCCCTCCCGCTTTATCCCCGCCTGGAAAGAGGCGGGCATCAAGGTCTTCCCCGTAGTCCCCGCTGTGGCTCTGGCCAAGCTGGTGGCCAAGCGCGGCGCCGACGGCGTGATCGCTGAGGGTACCGAGAGCGGCGGCCACGTGGGCGAAACCACCACCATGGCTCTGGTGCCTCAGGTGGTGGACGCGGTGGACATCCCTGTTATCGCCGCCGGCGGCATTGCCAGCGGCCGCCAGCTGCTGGCTGCCTACGCCCTGGGCGCCATCGGCGCTCAGGTGGGCACCTGCCTGCTGGTCAGCGAGGAGTGCCCCATCCACGAGAACTACAAGAAGGCCGTTCTGAAGGCCTCTGACCGCTCCACTGTGGTCACCGGCCGCTCTGTGGACGCCCCCGTACGCTGCCTGCGCAACCAGATGACCAACGAGTACATCGCCAAGGAGCGGGAGGGCGCCGACCGCATGGAGCTGGAGCACTTCACCCTGGGCGGCCTGCGCAAGGCTGTGTTCGACGGCGATGTGAAGACCGGCAGCGTGATGGCCGGCCAGGTAGCCGGTATGCTCCACGAGATCAAGCCTCTGCGCCAGATCTTTGAGGAGCTCCAGGCCGGCTGCGAGAAGCGTCTGGCCGAGCTGGAGAAGTAAGATGCGCATCGGAAAGCATGAACTGGCCCTGCCCATCCTCCAGGGAGGCATGGGTGTGGGCGTGTCCATGGGAGGACTGGCCGGGGCGGTAGCCGCCTGCGGCGGCATGGGCACCATCAGCACCGCCGACGCGGGCTATCTGGAAGCCGATTTTGCAAAGAATCCCTTTGAGGCCAATCTCCGGGCTCTCCGGCAGGAGATCGGCAAAGCCAAGGAGATTGCCAAAGGCGCTGGAATGGTAGCGGTCAACGCCATGGTGGCCACCGTCCAGTACGCCGACGCAGTGCGCACCGCCGTAGCTGCCGGAGTAGACGCGGTGGTGTCCGGAGCGGGACTCCCCCTGGACCTGCCCGAACTGGTAGGCGAGAGCGGCACTGCCAAGGCGCCGATCGTCTCCTCTCCCCGGGCGGCCAAGCTCATTTTAAAGACCTGGGACCGCAAGTACCACACCACCGCCGATTTCATCGTGCTGGAGGGTAAGGACGCGGGCGGGCACCTGGGCTTTGACGAGGAACAGCTGAAAGCTGGAAGCTGCCCCACGCTGGAGGAGCTCCTGCCCGGCGTGCTGGCCGAGGTTCGCCCCTACGAGGAGAAGTACGGTCACCCCATCCCCGTCTTTGTGGCGGGCGGCGTGTACACCGGAGCCGACCTGGCCCGGTACACCAAGCTGGGAGCCGCAGGCGTGCAGCTGGCCACCCGCTTTATCGCCACCTACGAGTGCGATGCCTCCCAGGGCTATAAGGACGTACTTCTTAAGGCCAAAGAGAGCGATCTGGCCATTATCCACAGCCCAGTGGGCATGCCCGGCCGTGCGGTACGCACTCCCCTGGTGGAGCGGCTGGAGCAGGGCCTGCGGCAGGCTCCCACCAAGTGCTCCCAGTGTATCAAGGGGTGTGCCCCTGCCAAGATTCCCTTTTGTATCACTCACGCTCTCATTGAGGCGGTGAAGGGCAACCGGGAGGAGGGCCTCTTCTTCAGCGGCTCCAATGTGGAGCGGCTGGACCGGATGGTCCATGTCCGGGACATCATGGACGAACTGATGAATGAATGGAGGGTTTCAACGTGAAACTTGCCTTTTTGTATGCCGGCCAGGGCGCCCAGCATGTGGGCATGGGCCGGGACCTGTATGAGATCTACCCCGCCTTCCGCCAGGTGCTGGACAGCGCTCCGGTGGACTTCGACCTGAAAAAGCTGTGCTTTGACGGTCCCGAGGACCAGCTCAATGACACCCGGTACACCCAGCCCTGCATGGTGGCCTTTGCTGCCGGTGTTACCGCCCTGCTGCGCGAGGCGGGCATTACCCCTGACTACGCCGCTGGGCTGAGCCTGGGCGAGTATTCCGCCCTCCAGTGCGCTGGCGTCTTTGACGCCAAGACCGCCATCTCCCTGGTGGCCTTCCGCGGCCAGGCTATGGCTGACGCCGTTCAGGGCCGCCCCTGCGGCATGGCCGCAGTGCTGGGAATGGACCGGGACGCCCTGAAGGCCGTGTGCGCTGAGGCCTCTGACGCTGGCGTGGTGGAATGCACCAACTTCAACTGCCCCGGACAGATCGTCATCTCCGGCGACGCTGCCGCCGTGGACAAGGCGGGCGAGCTGGCCAAGGCCGCCGGAGCCAAGCGGGTGCTGCCCCTAAAGGTGAGCGGCCCCTTCCACACCTCCCTGATGGCTCCCGCCGGAGACGCCCTCCGGGAGAAATTCCAGAGCGTGGACTTCGGCGCCATGGAGATCCCCGTCCTCTTTAACTGCCTGGGCGACCTGAAGGGCGAGGCGGACACCATTCCCAACCTGCTGGAGCAGCAGGTCCAGTCCAGCGTCTATCTGGAGGATACCATTCGCCGCCTGGGTGAGCTGGGCGTGGACACCGTGGTGGAAATCGGCCCCGGCCGCACCCTGTCCGGCTTTGTGAAGAAGACCGTAAAAGGAATCAAATGCTATCCGGTGGAGACGGCCGAGGAACTTCAGGCCGCTGTCGCCGCCCTGAGAGGAGAGTAAGTCCATGAGCTTAACTGGAAAAATCGCTCTGGTCACCGGCGGCAGCCGTGGCATTGGCCGCGCCATCTGCCTGGAGCTGGCCCGTCAGGGCACCAACGTGGCGGTGAACTACGCGGGCAACTCCGCCGCCGCCCAGGAGACCGTCGCTGCCTGTGAGGCCCTGGGTGTGCAGGCCATCGCCATCCAGGCCAACGTGGCCGACCCCCAGGCCTGCCAGGACATGGTGAAGACCGTTCTGGATACCTTCGGCCACATCGACATTCTGGTCAACAACGCCGGCATCACCCGGGACGGCCTGACCCTGCAGATGAAGGAGGAGGACTTCGACGCGGTGCTGGACACCAACCTGAAGGGCGCCTTCTGCTGCTGCAAGGCCGTCTACCGCCCCATGATGCGCCAGCGCTCCGGCCGCATCATCAACATGAGCAGCATCGTGGGCCTGCGGGGCAATCCCGGCCAGGCCAACTACTGCGCCAGCAAAGCGGGCCTGATCGGCCTGACCAAGTCCCTGGCCAAAGAGCTGGCTGCCCGGAAGGTCACCGTCAACGCCGTGGCCCCCGGCTTTATCGACACCGATATGACTGCCGTGCTGTCTGAGCAGGCTAAGGAAGCCATGCTTTCCACCATCCCCATGGCTAAGCTGGGCCAGCCCGAGGACGTGGCTCACGCGGTAGCCTTCTTCGCCTCCGACGAGGCCGCCTACATCACCGGTCAGGTGCTGTGTGTAGACGGCGGCATGGCGGTTTGACCGCAGAAAGGATGCTAACTATGGAAAAAAGACGCGTTGTCATCACCGGCATCGGCGCGGTCACCCCTCTGGGCAACACCGCTGCTGAGAGCTGGCAGGCCGTCAAAGACGGCGTGTGCGGCATTGCTCCCATCACCCTGTACGATCACAGCAATCAGAAGGTCTCTCTGGCTGCTGAGGTAAAGAACTTTGATCCCACCGTGGCTCTGGACAAGAAAGAGGCCCGCCGGATGGACCGCTTCACCCAGTTTGCTGTCACCGCCGCCGTAGAGGCGGTTCAGGACAGCGGCCTGAACCTGGAGCAGGAGGACACTGCCCGCTGCGGCGTGTCCGTCTCCAGCGGCATCGGCGGCATCGCCACCATCCAGTCCTCCTGTGAGGCCGGCAATGTCCGCGGCTTTGACAAGGTCTCCCCCTTCTTTATCCCCATGTCTATCACCAACCTGGCTGCCGGTCATATCGCCATCCGGCTGGGCCTGCACGGCATGTGCATCTGTCCCGTGGCCGCCTGTGCCGGCGGCAGCAATGCGGTGGGCGACGCCTTCCGCCACATCCGGGACGGCTACGCCGAGGTGATGCTCTCCGGCGGCGCCGAGGCCTCCATCACCCCCCTGGCCATGGGCGGCTTCACCTCTATGAGCGCACTGACCACTGCCAGCGACCCCAACCGTGCCTCCATCCCCTTTGATGCCGAGCGCAGCGGCTTTGTTATGGGCGAAGGCGCCGCTATCCTGGTGCTGGAGGAGCTGGACCACGCTCTGGCCCGGAACGCCAAGATCTACGGCGAAGTGGTGGGCTACGGCGCCACCTGCGACGCCTATCACATCACCGCTCCCGATCCCAAGGGCACCTGGAGCGCCGCCTGCATCCAGCAGGCTCTGGCCGACGCAGACATGACCCCCGAGCAGGTAGACTATGTCAACGCCCACGGCACCTCCACTCCCCTCAACGACAGCGGCGAGACTGCTGCCATTCACCAAGTTTTCGGCGACCACGCCAAGAATCTGATGGTCAGCTCCACCAAGTCCATGACCGGCCACCTGCTGGGCGCCAGCGGCGCGGTGGAAGCCATGTTCTCCGTGCTGGCGCTGAAGGACGGCTATGTCCCCGCCACTATCAACTATCAGGTGCCCGATCCCGCCTGTGACCTGGACATCGTCCCCAACGAGGGCCGTCAGGCGGATATTAAGGTGGCCATTTCCGATTCCCTGGGCTTTGGCGGGCACAACACCTGCCTGGTCTTCCAGATGTGGGAGGGTTAAGAGATGCAGCTGAATATTGAGCAGATCATGGAGATCCTTCCTCATCGTCCTCCCTTCCTGCTGGTGGACAAGATCACCGACTGTGAGCCCGGTGTGAAAGCGACCGGCATCAAGTGTGTGACCATGAATGAGCCCTTTTTTGTGGGCCACTTCCCCGGCAAGCCCATCATGCCCGGGGTACTGATCCTGGAGGCTCTGGCTCAGACCGGAGCTGTGGCCGCCCTGTCTCTGCCCGAGAACAAGGGAAAGCTGGCCATTTTCGGCGGCGTGAAGAACGCCCGCTTTAAACAGCCGGTTCTCCCCGGCGATGTGTTGGAGCTCAGCTGCGAACTGGTGGAACAGCACGGCCCCATCGGATTCGGCAAGGCGGTAGCTAAGGTGGATGGCAAGATCGCAGCCCGCTGCGAACTTACCTTTGTGATCCAGTAACGGTTGCTTTCCACCTGTAAGTTTGCTATATTGGAATCACTTTAGAACGTGCAGGAGGAAGTGTCATGCTGGACGAGTCATTCAACCGCGTGTATACAAAATTTAAGCTCCATTTCTACCGGGCGGTCTTTTCCCGCTTTCAAACCCGGGAGGCCAGTCTGACCACGGTGGAGACCTTTTGCATGGAGATCATCAACGCCCTGGGACACCCCACCATCGCTGAGTTCTCCAGCTTTGTAAACATCTCTCCGCCCAATGCCGCCTATAAGATCAACAGCCTCATCCAAAAGGGCTACATTACCAAGGAGCAGTCTCCCGATGACAAGCGGGAGTATCATCTGTCGGTAACGCAAAAGTATATCGACTACTACAATGTGAGCTACCGCTATCTCTCCACCGTCATGGACCGGATCAAAGAGCGCTTTCCTGCCCAGGATGTAGAGAAGCTGGAAGAGATGCTCAACATCATCTCGGATGAGCTGATGCCCGAACTGAATCAGATCCCCTCTCACGAAAATTAACCACCGCGGTGCGGCAGCAGAATTTTGCTGCCGCACCGTTTTTTGTCTGTTTCCATGGCTTTTTCCACATTTCAAGCTGTGTTTGTGCAAAACCGCCCTTGTATCGGCGGGACAGTTGTAGTATCCTGTAAGCAAACCTTTTTCCCCGTTTTGAAAGGAGGGGTGGACTTGCCCCAATTTCTCGACAGTCTTCAGGCCGGCATACTCGCCCTGCGGCAGCTGCCTGCAGACTACCCTCAGACTTTCGCCTGGTACACCCTGATTTTGCGCTTTCTCTTCCCCCTGCTGGCTCTGGCCATGCTGGTGCGCATCATTCGCTCCCTCATCAAGGCCTCTCCAAAGCCAGAGGTCTGGGCCTATCTGTCCCTGCCAAACGGAGCCAGTGAGCCCCTGACACACTGGGAAAACATCCTGGGCCGGGCAGGAAGCTGTGACGTAGTACTTAACTACCCGGTGGTCTCCCGACAGCATGCCGCCCTCATCCGCAGCGAAGATGACAGCTGGACGGTATACGATCTGGGTTCCAAGAGCGGCGTCACGGTAAACGGAACTCCTGCTGATCCTGCAGGCTCTTCCGTCTCCTTCGGCGATGTACTGAGCATGGGCGGCGTGGAAACCGTATTGCTCCCCGTCCCCGATCAGGAGACCAAGCACCGGCGTAAAACCGACACCAAGCCGGTCTCTCCCTGGGGTTCTCTGATTTTACTTACCATTTTCCAGGTTCTGACTGCCTTGCAGTTTCTCTTCTCCGGTGATGAAGAGCACATGCTGCTGGTTCCCGGCTCCTTTTTGTGCCTGGCTGCGGTAATGTGGCTGTACTGCATCACCATGCGCGCGCTGGGCCGCATTGGCTTTGAAATCGAGACCGTGGCCTTTTTCCTGTCCACGCTGTCCCTCTCCGTCACCTCGTCCTCTGCGCCCAGTGCAGTCCCCAAGCAGTTTCTCTCTATGGTGCTGGGCCTTATCTTCTTCCTGATTCTGGGGCTGTTTCTCCGGGATCTGGAGCGGGTGAAGAAGATTCGTTGGCTCATGGCCGCCGGAGCCATCTTCCTTTTGAGCCTGTCTCTCGTCCTTGGCAAGGTGAAATACGGTGCGGCCAACTGGATCAGCATCGGCGGATTCTCCTTCCAGCCTTCGGAGCTTGCCAAGATCTGCTACATCTTTGCCGGAGCCGCCACCCTGGACCGGCTGTTCCGCAAACGAAATCTGGGGTTGTTCATTGTCCTGACCGGCGCCTGCATGGGCTGCCTGGCCCTGATGAGTGACTTCGGCACCGCTGCCATCTTCTTTGTCACCTTCCTGGTGATCGCTTATCTGCGCTCGGGCGACTTTGCCACCTTGTCTCTCATCTGCGGCGGCGCGGTATTCGGTGCCTTTACCCTGGTGAGCATCAAGCCTTACATCCTGCGGCGCTTTGCGGCCTGGGGCCATGTGTGGGAACAGGCCTCCGACGGAGGCTTCCAGCAGACCCGCACCATGTCCGCTGCCGCCTCGGGCGGTCTCATCGGCGTGGGACCGGGAAACGGCTGGCTCCACCGCGTGTCTGCCGCTGACACCGATCTGGTGTTTGGCATGCTGTGCGAGGAGTGGGGCCTTATCATCGCGGTACTTTCGGTGCTGTGCATTGTGGCTCTGGCGGTGTTCGCTGTGCGGTGCTGCCGGGCCGGCCGCTCCAGCTTCTACTCCATTGCCGCCTGTGCCGCCACCAGCCTGCTGGTCTTTCAGACTACGCTGAACGTGCTGGGCTCTGTGGATATTCTGCCTCTTACCGGCGTCACCTTCCCCTTTGTCTCCAACGGAGGCTCCTCCATGCTCTCTTCCTGGGGCATGATGGCCTTCCTGAAGGCCGCCGATACCCGCAGCAATGCCAGCTTTGCCATCCGCGCGCCTAAGCTTCACGGTCCTCAGTGGCTTGGAAACCTGGGCCCCCAGAGCAGAGCCCCCCGAAAGGAGGTCTCCCGTGAAAAAGATTGAAAAACGCACCTTCGTCTGCCTGGCCCTCACCTTACTTCTGCTTCTGGGTCTTGGGCTGTTTGTCCTGCGCTTTTTCCTCAAGGGTGGCGATTGGGCCTCCTTTGCCGCCAACCGGCATCTCTACAACTCCAACGGCTCCCTGGCAGTCGGCCGGGTGCTGGACCGGGACGGCGACGTACTGTCCTGGGTGGATGAGTCGGGCAACCGTCAGTACTATGAAAACGCCACTGTGCGAAAGGCTACCCTTCATGCAGTGGGTGATCTCTCCGGCTCCATCGGCACCAGCGCCCTGGTTGCCTTTGCCGACCAGCTCTCCGGCTATAACTTCCTCACCGGAGCCGACACCCCCTTCGGCCAGGGCAACGACCTCTATCTCACTTTGGATGCCCGCCTCAACTATATCGCCTACCAGGCAATGAACGGTAAGAAGGGTGCGGTGGGTGTGTACAACTATGAGACCGGTGAGATTTTGTGCATGGTCTCCACCCCCACCTTTGATCCGGCCAATCCTCCCACCATCGAAGATGGGGACCCTCAGTACGAAGGCGTCTACCTTAACCGCTTCCTCTCCGGCACATTTACTCCCGGCTCGGTATTCAAAACCATCACCCTTACCGCCGCCATTGAAAACATTCCCGATCTGTTCTCCCGCTCGTTCACCTGTACCGGTTCTACCACGGTGGGCGGGGAGGAGATCACCTGTCCCTTCGCCCACGGAGAAATGGATATTAACTCCGCCCTGGCCAATTCCTGTAACGGCGTTTTTGCCCAGCTGGCCACAGAACTCGGCGCCGAAACCATGAGCAAATATGTGGAAAAAGCAGGGATCCTGGACAGCTATTCTGTGGATGGCATTGCCACTGCCAAGGGCAGCTTTGATCTCACCGGTGCCAGCACCAGCCAGATTGGCTGGTCCGGCGTAGGCCAGTATAACGACCTGGTTAATCCCTGCGCCATGATGGTGTGGATGGGCGCCATTGCCAACCATGGAAAGACTGCAGTGCCCTATCTGATTTCCAAAACCGAGGGGGACCTTCCCCTTCCTTCCCTACCTCACTTTACCAAGAAGACCGATCAGCTCATCGATGCTGACACGGCTCAGGTGGTGGGTGATATGATGGCCAACAATGTACGGGAAACCTACGGCAGCAGCCGCTTCCCCAACATGGACATCTGTGCCAAGTCCGGTACCGCCGAAGTAGGCGGCGGCAAAAAGCCGAATGCCTGGTTTGCCGGCTTCCTGCGCAACTCCGACGCCCCCTACGCCTTTGTCGTGGTCCTGGAGGAGGGCGGCAGCGGCGCCAATGCAGCAGGCAATGTGGCCGCTCAAGTTCTGGACGCTCTGGTCAACGGCTACTGATACATGCTCTGTCTGCAAATGCCCCCGAAGGATGTTTCCTTCGGGGGCATTTTGTATTTTATCTAAAAATATCTTGCAATTTTCATATCCGATCCAATGCTCTGTGGGGTATGGTTATAGTAAGAATCATACCCGGGCTGTCCTGTCCCCAGGCAGAGAAAATCCGTTCACCTGCCTCTTACAGTCCGGTTTATCCGATGGAACCAGTAGGAAAGGAGTCTGCCCGATGTCCACTCGTACCGATGCCCAACAAATCATTCAAAGCGCTCTGGCCGCCTGTCTGCCCGATGCAGCCGTACGCCGCGCCCTGGAGGGCAAAGAATTTTCCGGTGGCCGGATCTATCTGGTCGCTGCCGGAAAAGCAGCCTGGCAGATGGCTCAATGCGCTGCCCAAATGCTGGGAGACCGCCTCACCGCCGGCGTGGTGGTCACCAAGTACGACCACAGCAAGGGCGAAATTCCCCGCTGCACGGTTTATGAAGGCGGTCACCCCGTCCCGGATGAAAATTCCTTCCGCGGCACCCGGGCCGCCATGGATCTGGTTCAGAATCTTACTGCAGAGGACACTGTGGTCTTTCTGGTCTCGGGCGGTGGCTCTGCCCTGTTTGAAAGTCCCCTGGTCCCCGGCGGGGATCTGGCCCGGCTTACCAAGGATCTGTTGGCCTGCGGGGCAGACATTGTGGAGATGAACACCCTGCGTAAGCGTCTCTCCGCAGTCAAGGGCGGCAAATTTGTCCAATTGTGCGCCCCCGCCCAGGTGTACGCCATCGTTCTGTCTGACATTCTGGGCGATCCTCTGGATATGATCGCCTCCGGACCTGCTTATCCCGACAGCTCTACCCGGGAAGATGCCTGGGCCGCTGTGGAAAAATACAACCTCTCCCTCACCGACGAGATGAAGGCTCTGCTGGATGTGGAGACTCCCAAGCAGCTGGACAATGTGGAGACTGTCATCACCGGCAGTGTGCGGGAACTGTGCGCCGCGGCCGCTCAGGCCTGCCGGCAGCTGGGGTATGAGCCTACCGTTCTGACTGACCGGCTGTGCTGTCAGGCCAAGGAGGCCGGCTCCTTCCTGGCCTCCATCGCCAAGAGCCACGAAGATTCCGATCATGCCCTGGCCTTCCTGGCTGGCGGCGAGACAGTCGTCCAGCTCACCGGCTCCGGTTTGGGCGGCCGGAATCAGGAGCTGGCTCTGGCTGCCGCACCTGGGATCGCAGGTATGAAGGATACCGTGGTCTTCTCTCTGGGTTCTGACGGCACAGACGGCCCCACCGACGCCGCCGGCGGCATCGTAGACGGAAACACCATGCAGCGTCTTTCCGATGCCGGACTATCTGTTCATCAGGTTCTGGCCGACAATGACGCCTACCACGCCCTGAAGGCGGTGGACGGACTGCTGGTCACAGGCCCCACAGGAACCAATGTGAATGATGTATCCGTTGTATTGATCAAACGTTGATTCTCCTTCTCTATCATAAGCAGAAAGACGCGGCCTCGGCCGCGTCTTTCTGCTGTCTAAAACAATAAAAAAAGTTCGCCGCAAGCGTTTTACGCTTGCGGCGAACTGGCGCAGAAGGGGGGATTCGAACCCCCGCACGGTTTTACCCGCCTACTCCCTTAGCAGGGGAGCCCCTTATAGCCACTTGGGTACTTCTGCAAGTGCTATTATCCTAAAACCTATGTTCCGAAAAAAGTGGCGGAGAGAGTGGGATTCGAACCCACGGCTCTTGACGAGTCACCGGTTTTCAAGACCGGCTCCTTAAACCACTCGGACATCTCTCCTCATCTTTTTCAATCAGAGGCGAGTAAGATAATACCACATAGAACCCCTTTTGTCAATCCCCCAGAACCAGCTTTCCGAAAAACAATCGTTTTTCTTTTACAGGTGCTTCAGCGACGCAGCTTCCGCCACCCGCTCCTGGCTTTCGATCACACCTTCGGGATCCAGATTGCAGACCTCAGTAAATAAAAGATCCAGCACAAACAGCTGTGCCATACGGGCGGTGACAGAACCTACCTGCAGCGGTCCCTCATTGGAGCCGCACTGCAGCACCAGATCCGCCAGCTGTCCGCCGGGCGACTTGGGGAAACGGGAGACCAGGATCACCTTGACCCCCATAGGCCGGGATACCGCCAGCACATCCTGCAGTTCCCGAGTAGACCCGGAATAAGAGAAAAACAGCACCACATCTTCCTTGGACATCAGGGCAATGCTGTTGAGCTGAAAATGGGAATCAGAAATAAAGGCAAACTTGGAGGAGATGGTGGAAAACAGGGTCCAGGCCTCCTCTGCCAGTACCATGGAGCTTCCCTGTCCCATACAGATCACCCGTCGTGCAGAGTGAAGCAGCTCTGCTGCCTGGCGCAGCTGGTCCCCATTGATCAGCTTCACGGTCTGCTCCAGAGCCGAGATGTTCTCCCGCAGTCTGCGGCGGCACAGCAAATCAAAGGCTGTATTGTCTTCCGGTTGAGAGACGATGGCCTGACTCTCCGCCGTCGTATTGCTGGTTCTGGCTGCCATCGAGGCCTTGGCCAGCTCCAGCTTGAACGCATTGTATCCTCCCACACCCAGCCGGCGGCAGAACCGGGAGATGGTGGCATCCGCCACCTCGCATTCTTCTGCCAACTCAGATATGGACATGTACTGCGCGTCAATGCGGTGGGACAATACATAGTCGGCCACCTTTTTTTCTGAATTTGTCAGCTGGAAATATTGACTGCTGATCGTCTCAAAAACGTCCTGGGTGGTCATACTTGTCTGGACTCCTTTCGATGATGCTGATCGGAAAAAAACCAGTCTGTTACATAGACTTTTGTGCCTCTTTGTCACATCGTCCGGTTTTCTGTACCTTCCGTCTTTTGGTTTACATAATTTTTTGTCTTTTTTTCGATTTGAAATTCAATCCCCTATTTTAGGAAAGAAAAGGCTTATTTTTAAAAAAATCTGATTTTCGAAACTTTTATTGAAAAACAGAGGTTATGAAAATTATTTTCATCTTAATAATTTGTCTAAAATTTTTTTCGATTTTAGATGACAAGTACATATTCTCATGATAAAATGAGTTTACATCTTAAAAGGGAAAAATACGGTTTACGGAAAATCATTTCTTCTCCCCAGCCTACTTTTCCCTTGTTTTTTCATTATAGCTTTCCAATGGAAAATCCGCAACGAATTTTCAAAATTTTTTTCAAACCAGGAGGCGTTTGTCATGAATCGCTACGGAATCCAGTTTCAGGTTAAAAACAGCCCCAGCTTAGATCCCGAGTTCATGCCCATTCTCAAATTCAACCGCGCGTTCCTTCAGAGTGCTAAGAAGCCCGTTTCCTTCGCGGTGGAGCGCTCCAATGGCCAGGTAGCGGTGTGCAATACCTTTATCCACGGCACCCCCGAGATGCGTGAGGCTGACCACTACTATGCCGACCGGCTGGTCAAGTCCATGCTGTGGCTCCAGGGCGGCTTCAAGGTCTATATCAGCGGCGATGAGGACGTGTATAACTACCTGAAGGAGACCTTCTCCCTCACCGGCAAGCGGGCTTTTGATGCCGACTTTATGGCCGGCGTGTATGAGCACCCCTTCGAGGTCGTCTTCTGCGACAAGGTACCCGAGGAGAAGGGTGCTTCCCAGGCCATCGGCCGCCACATGGACGGCTGCCGCATCGGCTTTGACGCCGGCGGAAGCGACCGCAAGGTGTCCGCTGTGATCGACGGCGAGAGCGTCTACTCCGAGGAGGTCGTGTGGTTCCCCAAGACCAACTCCGATCCCGACTACCACTATGACGGCATCGTAGCCGCCTTCAAGTCCGCCGCTGAGAAGATGCCCCGCGTGGACGCGGTGGGCGTGTCCTCCGCCGGTATCTACATCGACAACCGCACCATGGTGGCTTCCCTGTTCCTGAAGGTTCCCAAGGAGCAGTTTGACGCCAAGGTCAAGGACATCTATATCCGCGCTGCCCGTGACGTGTTCGGTCCTGACATCCCCCTGGTGGTGTGCAACGACGGTGACGTGTCCGCTCTGGCCGGTGCTATGGGCCTGGGCGAGAACAACGTGCTGGGCATCGCCATGGGCACCAGCGAGGCCGTGGGCTACGTGGACGAGCACGGCAACATCACCGGCTGGCTCAACGAGCTGGCTTTCATGCCTGTGGACGCCAACCCCGACGCCATGGAGGACGAGTGGTCCGGCGACATCGGCTGCGGCGTGAAGTACTTCTCTCAGGACGGCGTCATCAAGCTTGCTCCTCGTGCCGGTATCCAGTTGGATGAGAGCCTGTCTCCCGCTGAGAAGCTGAAGGTTGTCCAGAAGTGCATGGAAGAGGATCAGGAGGGCGCTAAGGAGGTCTACCGCTCCATCGGCACCTATCTGGGCCATGCTCTGGCTTACTACTATGATCTCTACCACTGCAAGCACGTGCTGCTGCTGGGCCGCGTCATGTCCGGCAAGGGCGGCGACCTCATTCTGGAGGAGGCCAAGCGCGTGCTGGCGGACGAGTATCCCGAGTGCGACGGCAAGCTGTTCCCCTCCCTGCCTGACGAGAAGACCCGCCGGGTAGGCCAGAGCGCCGCTGCCGCTTCTCTGCCGGAGGTGTAATCATGATCATCGGAAACGCAAATGTATTTGTAGACGGCAAGTTCCAGAAGGGCTCTGTGGCCGTGGAGAACGGCGTCATCACTGCCATCGGCCCCGCCGGATGGCCCTGTGATGTGGACGCCCAGGGCAAGTACCTGGTACCCGGCTTCATCGACGTGCATACCCACGGCGCCATGAACGAGGACTTCTCCGACGGTAAGCCCGAGGGTCTGCCTGCCATGTCCAAGCACTACGCCGCTCACGGCGTCACCTCCTTCCTGGCCACCACCATGACTCTGAAGGAGGAGGTTCTTACTCCCGCCATGGAGACCATCCGTGGTTTTGTCCGCCCCGCCGACGGCGCCAAGTGCGCGGGCATCCATCTGGAGGGCCCCTTTCTCTCCTACGCCAAGCGTGGCGCTCAGGCCGCCGAGAACCTGCACAAGCCCGACGCGGAGATGTTCCACCGACTCAACGCCGCCAGCGGCGGCCAGGTCCGCCTGGTCACCGTGGCCCCTGAGGAGGAGGGTGCTATCCCCTTCATCGAGGAAGTCTCCAAGGTGTGCACCGTCTCCATCGGCCACACCACCGCCAACTATGAGACCGCCATGGCTGCCTATGCGGCCGGCGCCTCCCATGCCACTCACCTGTATAACGGTATGCCCTCCCTGCTCCACCGTGAGCCCGGCGTCATCGCCGCCGCTCTGGACAGCGGCGCTACCGTGGAGCTCATCTGCGACGGCCTGCACATCCACCCCGCCGTCATTCGTGCCACCCACCGCATGTTCGGCAAGAAGCTGGTCATCATCAGTGACTCCCTGCGCTGCGCGGGTATGCCCGACGGCCAGTACGAGCTGGGCGGCCAGCCCATCGAGATGAAGAACGGCCGGGCTACCTTGCTGGGTACCGACACTCTGGCCGGCTCCTCCTCCAACCTGCTGCAGGAGCTGCAGAATGTAGTCTCCTTCGGCCTGCCTCTGGAGGATGCCATCACCGCTCTCACCTCTGCCCCCGCCAAGGCGGTCCGGCTGGACCACGAGATCGGTTCCATCGCTGTGGGCAAGAAGGCTGACCTGCTCCTGCTCACCGAGGATCTGGAATTGGATTCCGTCTACATCGACGGCAACAAAATCATTTAAATCATATTATTGGAGGAAACTGCTATGAGAATCATCAAGGCGAAAGATTACGATGCCATGAGCCGCGCTGCCGCCCACATCATTGCTGCTCAGATCCAGCTCAAGCCCAACTGCGTGCTGGGCCTGGCCACCGGCTCCTCCCCCATCGGCACCTATAAGCAGCTCATCGAGTGGAACAAGGCCGGCGATCTGGACTTCTCCGCCGTGCGTTCCGTCAACCTGGACGAGTACGCTGGTCTGACCCCCGACCACGACCAGAGCTACGCCTACTTCATGCGCCACAACCTGTTTGACCACGTGAACATCGATCTGGCCAACACCAACGTGCCCAGCGGTGTCAACGGCGACGGTGAGTGCGAGCGTTACGACAAGCTGATCGCTGATTTCGGCGGCATCGATCTGCAGCTGCTGGGTCTGGGTGTCAACGGCCACATCGGCTTCAATGAGCCCGACGACCACTTCTCCCTGGGCACCCACAAGGTGACTCTCACCGAGAGCACCCGCGATGCCAACAAGCGTTTCTTCGCCTCCATTGACGAGGTTCCCACCCACGCTTACACCATGGGTGTGCGTGACATCATGCAGGCTCAGCGCGTGCTGATGGTGGCCTCTGGCGCTAATAAGGCTCAGGCCATTAAGGACGCCTTCTTTGGTCCTGTTACTCCTCAGGTCCCCGCTTCCATCCTCCAGTACCACAAGGATTTCATCCTGGTGGCCGACGAGGAAGCCCTGTCTCTCATCTGATTTTTTCATTCCTTTCCAAAAAGGGAGCAGCCCATCGGGCTGCTCCCTTTTTGTCACCTCCAACACTCTGACAGCATAGAGTAAACCAGCAGGCGGCCAGCGCCCCTGCCACGTTTCACTTTTTGGAGGTTTTCTTTTATGGCCGATATCACTCAGGATCTTTTGCAGCTGCAATACAGCCAGAACTTTCCCATCAGCGGGATGCAGGAGGCTGACATCAATCTAACCCTGCCCCCGGTTGCCCCTGCTACCGCCACTGTTTACGGCACCGTGACCGACGGCACCGATCCCATTCCCGATGCCACCGTTAAGTTATTCGATAGTAAGGGAAAACCCTACCAGCATACCCTCACTGATAAAAATGGCGAATATACTCTGGACGGTATTCCCGCTGGCACCTACACTCTGGCTGCCGTCAAGGAGGGGTATCTCCTCAGCGACGCCGCCGGCGTAGTCCTCACTACCAGCGACACCACCCAGATCAACCTGGTATGCGCCCAAGATTCTTCCCTGTCTCTGGGTGCGCTTGCCGGTGTAGTGAAAACTCTGGTAGACAAGACTGAGACTCCGCTGTCCGGTACCAAGCTCTCTCTGCTCAATGCCGCCAACGAAGTGGTAGCTACCACCTATTCTGTGGATGACGGCGAATTTGCCTTCTATGATCTGGCTGACGGTTCCTACACCCTGATGGCCTCCGCTATGGGATATCTGCCTGCTGCTCCTATGGCTGTGACCATTGTTAACGGCTCCATCGCCAACGTATTGGTGACTATGAGCGCCGATTCCCGCACTTATAACGGCACCGTCAGCGGTATCATCCGAGATCAGAACGGTAACGCAGTCGCGGGCTGCTTTGTAGGTCTTTTTCAGGTCACGGCTGGTCAGGAGCTTCTGATTGCCACCACCAAGACCAACACCGACGGCAAGTATTTGTTCGGCGGTGTGACCAGCGGCGAGTACCTGGTCAAGGCCAAGATGAATCAGTAACCGGCGCTCTGACTGCGGGAGTTTCCTTCTGCCTGAGAGGTAAGGATGAGGCAGAGCAAAACCTGTGCTTCTCCCAGCGGTATGCCTTGTGCGCCCTGCGGGAGCTGTGCGGCGCCTGCTGCCCTTGGAGCTGGGTGCAGTTAGTAAGTCATACCGGCTGCCATGAGCGCACCTATCGCCTGCTGTGCAGCCAGGAGATCAATTTTTCTTTCCTGACTCCAGGAGATTATTTGCTCACTCTCTGCCGTCCCCAGGGGCGGCAGGACCTGTGGGTCCATCTGTCCCCTGGCTCCAATGTGGAGTGCCGCTTCCAGCCTCACACCAGTCAATGGCACTGGCGGCTGCTTTCCTGTCACTGCGCCTACAATCTCACCTGACAAAAAAGACCGGGAAGGCAATGCCTTCCCGGTCTTTTCTCATGTTTAGTTTGCAAAGGACTCCAGCGCCCGGGCATCTGCCTCCTGACGCTCCTGGATTGCTTCCTTCAGAAGCATATCCTTTACCTTCATCAGCCGGATGGTGTTAGCGCGCTCGTTCTCATCCAGCTTCATGGTGATATACTTGATGCTCTCCTCCATCTGGGGGATCTTCACATACTCTAGGGCGTTGACCCGGCGGCGTGTCTTCTCAATCTCCTCCGCCAGCAGCTGGGAGGTTTTTTCGATCTCTGCCAGCTTCAGCATGTCCTGAAAAACCTGGGACATAGCATCCACCGCGTCGTCCAGCTCACCGCTGGTCTGGGCAAAGCCGTAGGGATAGACCTCACCCGGGTCCTGGCTGCGGGTCTTGAAGTGATACTCCGGCACATCCACGGACATGATGTTCTGGAAAGTCATCTCCAGCTCCACAGACTGCTTGGGGTACATGAGGGACTGCTCCAGCATCTCAGGGGACATGAGGGCGGCAGCTACGGTGAAGGAGCCGTGGGCCCGCATAAGGCCCTCCTCTACCCGTTTCCGAAGGGCCCGGTTCTCCCGCACCACATCCATAAACTGCTTCATCAGCTCGTCGCGCTTGTCTTTGAGCAGCTTGTGGCCCCGCTGGGCGGTCTTCAACCGGCCTTTCAGCCGGGTCAGTTCCATACGGGTGGGATTTATTGTTGTGGAAGGCATTCCAATCCCCCCTTAATCCTTCTTGGGCAGATACTTGTCGATATACTCGGGCTTAATGCGCTTGAGCTCACTGCGGGGCAGGATGCTCAGCAGCTCCCAGCCCAGGTCCAGGGTCTCCTCAATGGAGCGGTTCTCCTCGGTACCCTGGGAGACATAGCGCTTTTCAAACTCGTCGGCAAACTTGGCGTACAGCAGGTCGGTGGGGCTCAGGGCGGCCTCACCCATGATGGACATAAGCTCCTTGTTTTCCTTACCGGTGGCGTAGGCGGCAAAGAGCTGGTTCATGGTGCCCGAGTGGTCCTCACGGGTCTTGCCCGCGCCGGTACCCTTATCCTTCAGACGGGACAGAGAGGGCAGCACGTCCACAGGGGGATTGACGCCCCGGCGGTACAGCTCACGAGACAGAATGATCTGGCCCTCGGTGATATAGCCGGTGAGGTCGGGGATGGGGTGGGTCTTGTCATCCTCAGGCATGGTGAGGATGGGGATCATGGTGATGGATCCTTCCTTGCCCATCTGGCGGCCGGCACGCTCGTACATGGTAGCCAAGTCGGTGTACAGGTAGCCGGGGTAGCCGCGGCGGCCGGGGACTTCCTTCTTAGCCGCAGAAATCTCACGCAGAGCCTCGGCGTAGTTGGTAATGTCGGTGAGAATGACCAGCACGTGCATGTTCTTCTCAAAGGCCAGATACTCCGCGGCGGTCAGGGCCATACGGGGGGTGGCGATACGCTCGACGGCAGGGTCGTTGGCCAGGTTGGTGAACAGAACGGTACGGTCAATGGCGCCGGTGCGCTTAAACTCGCTGACGAAGAACTCAGACTCCTCGAAGGTGATACCGATGGCAGCGAAGACCACGGCGAAGTTGGACTCGCCGTCCAGCACCTTGGCCTGACGGGCGATCTGAGCAGCCAGTGCGGCGTGGGGCAGACCGGAACCGGAGAAGATGGGCAGCTTCTGACCACGAACCAGAGTGTTCAGGCCGTCAATGGTGGAGATGCCCGTCTGGATAAACTCGTTGGGGTAGTTCCGGGCGGCGGGGTTCATGGCCAGACCGTTGATATCCCGGTACTCATCGGCCAGGATGGCAGGTCCGCCGTCAATGGGCTCGCCCATGCCGTTGAACACGCGGCCCAGCATATCACCGGACACGGCCAGCTGGAGGGGATGGCCCAAGAAGCGAATCTTGGACTGAGCCAGGTTGATACCGGCGGAGTTTTCAAACAGCTGCACCACGGCGGAGTCGCCGTTTACCTCCAGCACCTTACAGCGACGGACAGTACCGTCAGCCAGCTCGATCTCGGCCAGCTCGTCATAGGTGACACCCTGGACGTGGTTGACCACCATCAGCGGGCCGGAGATCTCCTGGATGGTTTTATATTCCCGAATCACAGAGCCATCTCTCCCTTCTCGCCAATGGCGTTGGTCTCCTCTTCCAGTTCCACCATAATGTTGGCGTAGTTGTCCAGATACTGGTCGGCGGGCACCGACTTGGCGCGACCGATCTTTTCACGCACAGGTACGGAGAACAGCTCGTTGAGGTTCCCGCCCCGCTCAGCGGCGGCGCGGCAGTGCTCGTCGTAGTCCCGGATCAGCACCAGCATACGAGCCTGACGGTCGTACTCAGAGTAGGAATCGATGTCCACAAAGGAGTTCTGCTGCAGGAAGTCCTCACGGATCATCTTGGCCACTTCCAGAGTGATCTGGTCCTTGGCGGACAGGGAGTCCTTACCGACCAGCTGCACGATCTCGTTGAGGTTGGCCTCCTCCTGGAGGACGGCCATGGCCCACTCTCGGTTCTGGAGGAACTCCTTACCTAGATGCTCGTCGTACCAGGGCTTCAGGGAGTCCAGATACAGGGAGTAGGAGTTCAGCCAGTTGATGGCGGGGAAGTGGCGGCGGTAGGCCAGAGAGGCATCCAGAGCCCAGAACACCTTGACAATACGCATGGTGGCCTGGGAAACAGGTTCACTGAGGTCGCCGCCGGGAGGCGACACAGCGCCTACGGCGGTCAGGCTGCCCCGGCGATCATCGGAGCCCAGGCAGGCCACGCTGCCAGCTCGCTCGTAGAACTGAGCCAGGCGGGAGCTGAGGTAGGCGGGGTAGCCTTCCTCACCGGGCATCTCTTCCAAACGGCCGGACATCTCACGCAGAGCCTCGGCCCAGCGGGATGTGGAGTCGGCGATGACGGCCACGGCATAGCCCATGTCGCGGAAATACTCGGCGATGGTGATGCCGGTGTAGATGGACGCCTCACGGGCGGCCACGGGCATATCGGAGGTGTTGGCGATGAGCACGGTACGCTTCATCAGAGACTGGCCGGTACGGGGGTCCACCAGCTCGGGGAACTCCCGCAGTACGTCGGTCATCTCGTTGCCACGCTCGCCGCAGCCGATGTAGACCACCAGGTCCACGTCAGACCACTTGGCCAGAGCGTGCTGCATCACCGTCTTACCGGAGCCGAAGGGGCCGGGGATGGCGGCGGTTCCGCCCTTGGCCACAGGGAAGAAGGTGTCCACGATCCGCTGTCCGGACTGGAGAGGGATGGTGGGAGGATACTTGTGTTTGTAGGGGCGGCCCACACGGACGGGCCACTTCTGCATAAGGGACAGCTCGGTCTTGGAGCCGTCAGGCTGCTCCAGCACGGCTACCGTCTCCGTGACGGTGTAGGAGCCACCCTGGATGGAGACGATCTTGCCCTGCATCTTGGGGGGGATCATGATCTTGTGGAGGATGGAGTCGGTCTCCTGGACGGTGCCGATGACGTCGCCGCCGATGACCTGGGCGCCGGGCTCCACGGTGGGGGTAAACTCCCACTTCTTCTCCCGGTCCAGGGCAGGCACTTCCACGCCGCGGGGCAGGTTGTTGCCCTGCACCTTCTCCATGATGACCTCCAGGGGACGCTGGATGCCGTCGTAGATATTCTCAATCAGGCCGGGGCCCAGCTCTACGGACAGAGGGGCGCCGGTGGTGACCACTTCCGCCCCGGGACCCAGGCCAGAGGTCTCCTCGTAAACCTGGATGGAGGCGGAATCGCCGGTCATGGTGAGGATCTCGCCAATGAGGCGCTGCTCGCCCACACGGACCACGTCGGCCATGTTGGCCTCAGTCATACCGGTGGCAACCACCAGAGGACCGGAGACCTTAACGATTTTTCCCATAGGCTAACAAACCTTCTTTCTTCGCCAGGGGCTTTGCCCCTGGACCCCATCCGCTTTTTATAAAAAGCGGCGCAAAAATTTCCGATGCGTGAAATTTCATTTCACGCTGAGTTTTATCCAGATGAGTGCCAAACTTCCTGCTCCCCCCCTCTCTCAGGCGAGGGCCGAAGCAAAACAGAGTTTTGCAGGAAGTCCTTTTGCCTACTTTTCTTTCAAGAAAAGTAGGAGCTTTCTTACAAGAAAGCGGTTAGAGAATATCGGCACCCACAGCGCGCTCCACGGCGCTCTTCACGTTGGCCATACCGATACCCAGAGAACCTTCCTTCCCAGGAATCAGGATGATAGCAGGCGTGACCGCGTCCTGGTAACGGGCGATGTCGCTTTTCAGCTGAGCGGCCAGCTGCTCGGTAAGGTAGAGGATGGCGTAGTTCTCCCGAGCCATCCGGTGGATGGCCTGCCGCGCCTCGTCCGCGCTGTTTACCGGGCACACCTCCAGCCCCAGGGTCTGAAAGCCCAGCACGCTGTCCGCGTCACCGATCACCGCAATGCGATACATGTCCATCCACCTCCCTTACACATAAGTTTCCCGCAGCCGCTCCCGGATGCGCTCCCCGCTCAGCCCGGCCCGACGGCCAGCCAGAATGGTACGCACGGCGGTGAGCTCTGCCTCTTTGGCGTACAGGTAGCCAATGACTGCCTGCTCCCCAAAGGGCACCCGGCGGGCGGCCTCCAGGTAGGCGGTCAGGGCGTTGTCACACTCCCGCTCAAAGGCGGTGAGGGCTCCCGCTCCCGGCTGGGCCAGCTTACTTCCCAGCTCTGCCGCCGCGGCCAAAGGCCCGGCCTGGAACAAGCTGGAGAGCTCCTCGCCCCGCTGGGCGGCAATGGCCCGTGGAGAGACGCTGCCGCCGGGCAGCAGCACCTGGCTTAAAAAGTCGCTGCCTTTATCCATACGGTGGACCCGCACAGCGGTACGCAGGTTGGCTACGTCCACGCTCAGAGAGACGTAACCCTGCAGAAATTTGCTGCCGGTATCCTTGGCCAGCTGGGCCATCTCCTCATAGCAGGCCCGGTCCAGCACCAAGTCGGACAGCTGAGGGTCTTTGGTGGCGGCCAGAGTCTCCTGAGCCTGCTTCAGGGCAGTGCGGAAGGCGTCACTGAGTCCTCTCAGCTCCTCCTTGCGCCAGCCCTCCAGCAGCTCTTTGGAATCATATCGGCCTCCGGACAGGAGCAACCGCTCCCCATCCTTGCCAAGCGCCTGTGCCTTCACCAGCACTTTGGCGTTGTGGTAATCATACTTGATCTGAAATACATCGGCGATGCGGGTGTCAGGCAGAGCGGTACGGATCTCCCGAAAGGCGGAAGCCCGCTCCGCGGCCAACACCTGCTCCAGGTTTTGGACCTCTATGGTCTCCCCGCCTGCATAGCCGCATTCGGAGAGGACCTTCAGGGCCTCGGCGTCGTCCCGGGCCTCGATCATCCGGTCCATCCGCTCCCGGGTCAGCATCCGGTTTTCCATGGCGTGGATCCGGGTGGAGATGCCCAGGTAGTCGGTATCTTTGATGTGAGACAAGGTATCCCTCCTCACTCTCAGGCTTCAAACAAAATGTCAGCCACTTGTTTTTCCAGCTTCTCCCGCTGCAGCCGCACCAGAGTCTCAAAGGCACAGTTGACCTCGATGGGACCGTCCACCAGGATGAAGCCGCCCCGGATGTTCCGGGTCTCCTCCGAGAGGGACAGCAGGCCGGTGCCGGTGATCTGGGCGGTGGCACTGTTGACCAGCTTGCCCACAAAAGCGCCCACCTTGGAGTCGGTAATGGACTCAGGCAGCTCAGGGGCCACGTTCTTCACCAGGGCCTCGTTGGCGGCCACCACCACCTGCTTGCCAATACGGTTGCGGTCCTTGGGGGAGAATACCAGCTGCTCCTTGCCCGTGGACACCGCCTGAAGCACCAGATGGGTGAGCAGCTGGATGTACTGCTCATCGGGCAGAGCACACAACTGCTCCAGAGCCTTATCAAAGGCCTCGGAGAGCACCTCCTGCTTGGCCGCCAGAGCCAGCTTGCGCTTTTCCATCTCGGCAGCAGATTTCAGCCGCTCCAGGCGCTCGGCGGCAGCCTTCTCGCCCCGGGAGAGGATGTCCTGCCGCTCCCGGTCCACCTGGTCCTGGGTCTGGGTGTGGATGGTCTGCAGCTGCTGCCGGACATCCTCTTTCAGGCGGTCCAGCTCTGCCTGACCATCGGCCTGGATCCGGGCCGTGATTTTTTCAATTCCGTCCATAGCGCATTCCTTTCCCGGCTCAGGCGCTGATGTTGATGATCATCAGCATGGAGGCCAGCAGAGACAGAATGGCGTAGAACTCTACGGTAATACACAGCACCATGCCCTTGGACCAGTCATCGGGCTTCTTAGCCAGAATGTTGATGGAGCCGGCAGCCACACGGCCCTGAGCAATAGCGGAGAACAGGCCGCCCAGCGCCATGGGCAGGCAGGCCACAAAGTACTGCATACCCTGAGCCACAGTGAGCTCGGGCAGAGTACCGGAGAGCAGGCCCATGCGGAACACGGCGAAGAACCACACCACCAGGCCGTACAGGCCCTGGGTGCCGGGGATAACCTGAAGGATCATGACCTTACCAAACTTGCTGGGGTCCTCACACAGCAGGCCGGTGCCCGCCTCACCGGCGATGCCGGTTCCCTTGGCGGAGCCGATGCCGCTGAGCACCGCCGCCAGACCTGCGCCCAGCAGGGCCAGGGCCAAACCACCGATGCTGCCCAGGAACGTTGCGCTCTGCTGCAATTCAATCAGTTGATTCATATCCATTGTGTTGTCCTCCTTTTATTTCACCACATCATAGTAGTTGGTATCCAGCTTCATGGGACGGAAGGGCTTGCCTCCATCCTCATAGAACTTATTGAAGTATTCCAGACATTGCAGACGCAAGTCGTGGACGTAGCATCCCAGCAGGTTCAGGGCAAAGTTAAGGGCATTGCCCAGCATGGAAATGATGATAAAGATCACCACATTCCCCGGGATGGCACCCAGGGTATTGAACACCTGAGCAATGACGCTGCCTGCCAGCATCAGGGCCATAAGACGAGAGTAGGACAGGATGTCGCCGAAATAACCCGTCACATGGTTATAGAGGGAGCCGAAAATGCCGGTGATCTTGCCAAAGCCCTTCTCCGTCAGGATAGGTCCGGCCACCACCATCACGCCACCCAGAATAATCACCAGATTGGTCACACCCAGAATGGCCAGAGCCAGTCCGGCAAAGACCACCCACCAGGTGACCTCCTCCCAGATGGCATCCATCACCTGGCCCCGGCGCAGCTTTTTCACAAAGCTGATGGCCATACCCACCAGGATCTGGACAAAGCCCAGAGCCATGGCTCCCACCAGGATCATCATGGTATCCTCCAGGGGAGTAAACAGAGTGGGCCAGAACCAGACAAAGGTGCTCTCCGGGTTAATAAGCTTCAGGAGCTGAGAAATAAAGTCGCCGAAGAATCCTCCGGTCAAAGCCCCCATAATAAAGGTACTCACACCACACAGCCCAAGCAGGGCAAAGAAGTTGTGCATACCCGCCCGGGGACGAGACTTTTTCAGCACCACCACCGAGGCGATCATCATCAGCAGCCCGTACCCCATGTCGGCCATCATAATCCCGTAAAACAGGATGAAGAAGGGGGCCATCAGGGGGTTGGGGTCCAGCCCGTTGTAGGCCGGCAGAGAGTACATCTCGGTGACCATGCTGAGAGGCCGGGTAAACCAGTTATTTTTCAGCTTCACGGGCACCTTGGGGTATTCCTCCTCGGTGGGATCCCGCAGCTCCCAGGCGCAGGGGTAATTCTTCAGCTGGCTCTCCAGCTGGGGCCAGTTCTCGGCCGGCACCCAGCCCTCCAGCAGGAAGGTCTTCTCCGTATCCAGCAGGCGGCTGCGCCCCTCTTCCCGGTTAATGCGGACCGAAGCACGGTCGGCGGCCTGACGGATGGGCTCGGCCAAACTGGTCAGCTGGGCCAGCTGCTGCTCCGCCTGAGCGCTCTCCTGCTCATTCTGCTCCAACTCCCGGGCAATGCGCTGATCGTTTTCCTTTGCAGTTCCGGTCCAGCCGGACAGGTTCATCCGGAACCATCCAAAGTCCCGCAGCGCCTGGAGCACTTCCTCCTGGGCGCTGGTATGACACACCAGCAGACAGTAGCGCACATCCCGGTCCACATTGGCCTGGGTGAGCTGGGCCAACTCGCTGGCCCCTTCCACCGCCCGCTGCACCTGCTCCAGTTCCACACCCGCGGTGACGGTGCCAAACTGCACCACCATCTCCTGGGTGGAGGCCGTGTCCAGAGGGATATTCAGCTCCAGCCAAGGGGCCAGAGCGGCTCGCTGGGTCAGCAGCTTGCTGTGCTGGGCCTCCAGGGCAGCCAGCTGGCGGTCGGCCTCCAGGACCTGCTGCACCGCCTGTTTTCCCTGCTCCTCCCCGTCAAACAGCTGCTGCCGGGTGAGTCTTGGGCGGGGTGCCAGCAGGCCTCTTCCCTTATCTCCGTGCCGCTTGAGCACCGCCAGAGCACGCCGGGCCGCCTGCAGATCCTCCCGAGCCTGGGAGAGCGCCTGCCCGTCGGGCCGGGAGAGCGTCTGGCTCCCCAGCTGTGAGAGCAGCCCCTGCCAGGTCTGGGGGTCCTGGTCGGGCTCGTCGATCTCCACGCAGCCCATCCCCTGCAGCAGCTCCAGCAGCGCCTCTCGGTCGCTGCGCATGGCCAGTAGCCGCAGCCCCTTCATTTTGACGATTGCCATCAGCTATTCACAACCTTTTCCACAATGAACGCCGCGGCCTGGTCCAGCCGGCCCCGGGCTTTTGTTTTAAACTCCTCGCATTCCTGCGTGGCGTCTTTCAGCGCGTGCAAGGTCCACTGGGCGGCCTCCGCCTCTGCCTTGGCCATCATCTGCCGGACCTGGAGCTCCGCCTCCTGACGGGACTCCTCCAACTGACGGCGGGCCAGACGCTGGGCTTCCAGCACTCGCTGCTTGCCCTCGGCCACAGCGGCCTCCTTGCGCTGTTTCATTTCCTGCTCCAGCTGGGCCACTTTCTCGATCTCTTCCACTGCCATATCAATCACCACCCTGTTGTTTCGTTGTGCGATATTTTGTTCTTGAAACACATTTGATATCTAGCTCTGATTTTAGGCGAAATCGCACAGAATTGCAAGCACATTTTCCCCTCCCCTTCACGGTCCAATCCCTCCCTTTTTCATTTCTAGGCCTTTTTTCCAGTCTTTTCTTTCCTTTCTCTTCCGGTTTTGTTGCTTATTGCACGTTTTTTTACAGTTTGCGCATTTTGTATGAATCCTACTCCCTGCACAGCTGCAAAAAACCGCCCATTTCCGTAGAAATGGGCGGTTTTTATTTCGCATGTGACATTTTAGGACAGGAGCGCCTGGCTGACTGTACTGTCTTGGCTGAATTGTTCCACATACAGTACCAGCCGCTGCTGGGGCGTCTCGATGCCCGCCGCAGTCAGGGTGGACAGCACCGCCTGCTCCTCACCGGCGATCCAGATGCGCTGTCCATACTGGTTGATATTCTGGGCTGTCAGTCCGGAGCTGGTATCCTGGCCGCTGACCTGCTCCTGGCTGACTGCCAGAGACAGAGTCGTCCCGTAGGGCTCCAGAGCCTGAGCTGCCTTTGCCAGAAAATCATCCATCACCTGAGAGGCCGACTGATCTCCATACTGGATATTGCTCAGCAGGCCGTCCGCCTGGGTGGGATAGCCGCAGTGGTCCAGCACGATCTCGTCAAAGCCCATCTGGGCCAGTTCCGTCATCAGTCCAATGAGATAATCCTGAACCTGTTGGTTGGAGGGGTCAGCCCAGTGCATCTCATCTCCATCCTTCCAGCGGTATCCGCTGGTGGTCTGGAGGGTATAGGCCATCTGGCCTCCAATCGCCTCGTCCCGGAAGCAGGACATCCGTGCCACCGTGTACACATCGCCCTCATTCCAGCTTTTCAGCTTCTCATTGACCTGATCATCCTGGGCCTCGGACTGTACGGCAGAAGCCAGACTCTGCTGGCTCTTCCACCCCAACTGTCCCTGGTCGTTTTTCATGTCCACCACGACGCTGTCTCCGCCCTGCTGCTGAACCTGCTGGGCGGCGCTTCCATCCAGAATGGAGGCCAGAGAAACATTCACCCCGTTGGCAGAAGTTTTCTCCTGAGGCTCCTGTTCCTGGGGCTGAGAGGTATCTCCCTGGTCAGAGGAGTCGCTGCCGGGATCCTGATCGATCACATCAAGATCGCTTACATCGGGCTGCTTGGGCTCACTCTGGAAAAAGGGCAGGTCCACCCGAAGTCCATCATCGGTATAAGAGATATACTTCTGTCCCCACAGCAGGAACGCCACTGCCAGCACAACCAGGATTGCCAGCACAAGGGCGATCCATTTCAGCCAAAAGCTGGCCGATTTACGCCCGCGATAGGAATGATAATCAAATTGAGACCGCCGCACGGCACTGCCTCCTTCCACATTCTGTTGTCGGGACCAAGCCCGATGCTGTAATTACGATGTGAATATTATAGCAACCTTTTTATTCCATGACAACCGGACAATTCTCATGATTTTCTTAAGTTTTTTCGCTCTTTTTCCCCATTCTCCCAAAATGTCCTCTTTTTTCAAATCACCATTCCGCCATCCACTGCCAGCACCTGTCCGGTGATGAAGTCGGCTGCGGCACTGGCCAGGAAGAAGACTCCCTCCGCCACGTCCTCCGGCCGACCGATCCGCCCCAGCGGGGTCTCTTCCGCCAGAGCCTGCATATCCTGGGACGAGAGGTGGGCGTTCATATCGGTATCGATCACACCCGGCGCCACACAGTTGACCCGAATATGAGAGGGGCCAAGTTCCTTGGCCATGGCTCGGGTCAAACCAATCACCCCTGCCTTGGCAGCAGAATATGCCGCCTCACAGGAGCCGCCGGTAAGGCCCCACATAGACGATATGGTAACAATGCTTCCCTTCTGACGGCGCACCATCCCGGGGATGGCCGCACGCATGGTATACACCACGCCATCCAGATTGGTCCCGGCAGTCCAGCGCCACTGCTCATCGGTCAAATCGGTCAGCAGAGCCTGGACTCCGGCCACCCCGGCGTTACAAACCAGCGCATCCAGAGCTCCAAACTCCCGCTGGGCCTCTTCCACCAGCGCCGCGGCCTGCTGCGACTGGGACACATCCCCCTGCAGCGCTGCGGCCCGGACGCCCAGCTTCTCCAATTCCTCTACCAGCTCCAGGGCCTGCTGCCTGGAACGGCAGTAATTAACTCCTACATTCCAGCCCGCCTGAGCAAACCGCCGGGCGCAGGCCGCACCAATTCCACGGGACGCCCCGGTGATCAGCACAGCCGGCCTTCTCTCCTGCTCCATACATCCAGCTCCTTTTCCTTTTCTGCCCACATTTTAATCATTTTACCCCTGCCATGCAACCCTTTTCTGCCGATTCCGCTCTTTCTCCCGCTGTATATATATTTCATAAAGATTTTACATTTCCTCCTTGCTTTTTTCCGCCCGCCATCTATAATATTCTCGATTGAACTAAATTTTTTTGGGCTTTTTTCCCGTTTTATCTCTTTCTTCGAGGTATGTATCCTATGAATCACCTTCTGTTTCTCTATAATCCCACCTCCGGCAAGGGAGGCGCGGCAGGCCACCTGTCCCCCATCCTGGACACCCTCACCAAAGAGGGCTGGCTGGTCACCGCCTACCCCACCCAACAGCCCGGAGATGCCACCCGTATCGTCCGGGAACTGGGCTCTCAGTTTGACCGGGTCGTCTGCTGCGGAGGCGACGGCACCCTGAGTGAAACGGCCGCCGGGCTGATGGCACTGGAGTCCCCGCCCGTTCTGGGCTATATTCCTGCCGGCTCCACCAACGACTGCGCCACCACCCTCCATATTCCTCGGGTCTATAAAAAGGCAGCCGCCCTGGCCGGCAGCGACATCCCACCTCTGGCCTGGGACATCGGCACCTTAAACGAGCGCCCCTTTGTCTATGTCGCCGCCTTCGGCGCCTTTACTGAGGTGGCCTACGATACGCCCCAGGATCTGAAAAACACGTTCGGACATCTGGCCTATGTCATGGCAGGCATCGCCTCCATCCCCTCCATCGCCCCCTACCACATCAAGGTGGAGTATGACGGCAACACCCTGGAGGACGACTTCTTCTACGGCATGGTGTGCAACACCTATTCCGTTGGCGGCATGAAAAACCTGCCCACCGACCGGGTGGAGTTGGACGACGGACTTTTCGAGGTCATTCTGGTGAAAAAGCCGGTGAACATTTTTGAAGTGGGCGCCGCGCTTCAGTCTCTGCTGGGGCAGGCTCCTGCCACCACTGGCAGCGCATTGATCTCCTTCCACGCCTCAGACCTGAAATTCACCTGCGATAAGCCCATCCCCTGGACCATCGACGGGGAATACGGGGGCAGCCAGGAGGTCAACGTGGTACGCAACCACCGCCAGGCCCTTCACATCATTCAGGGTCCGTCCCACGACAAGGCGGTCAACGAATAAGGTTTTCTTCTCAAAGACGGCGGACATCCCGCCGTCTTTTTTTGCCTGCTCTGTGCCGTTGTGTTATAATGAGAACATCTTGAACCACTCAGGAGGCCCATATGGCTCATATCATAGAAATCAGCGACCTCTCCGCCCCAGAGCTGGCCCCCTATACCCAGCTCACCCACGCCCAGCTGCGCAGTCAGCGGGATCCTGAGAAAGGGATCTTCATCGCTGAGAGCGGCAAGGTCATCTCCTGTGCCCTCAAAGCAGGCTGCCAGCCTCTCTCCTGCTTGACAGAATCCAGACACCTCCCCGCACTGACACAGCTCCTCCCCCCTCCGTGGGACAACATCCCCATCTATACCGCCCCGCGGGATGTATTGGCCCGTCTGACCGGCTATGAGCTGACCCGGGGAATGTTATGCGCCATGCGCCGTCCTCCCCTTCCCAGCCCTGAGGAGATCTGCCGCAGTGCCCGGCGTCTGGTGGTATTGGAGAACATTACCGACTCCACCAACATCGGCGCCATCTTTCGCTCTGCCGCCGCTCTGGGGATGGACGGAGTCCTGGTTTCTTCCTCCTGCTGCGACCCCCTCTACCGCCGCTCGGTGCGGGTGAGCATGGGCACCGTCTTTCAGATCCCCTGGACCTGGCTGCATGGGGATGCCTTTCAGTGGCCACAGCCCGGAATCGCCACCCTGCGCTCTCTGGGCTTTTCCACCGCAGCCATGGCGCTGACGGACAACTCCATCTCCATTGAAGACCCGGTCCTGGCCGATGCGGAAAAGCTGGCCATTGTGCTGGGCTCGGAGGGAAACGGCCTGTGTGAGGAAACCATTGCCCACTGTGATTACACCGCCCGGATTCCTATGTACCACGGCGTGGATTCTCTCAATGTGGCCGCTGCCGGAGCGGTCATCTTCTGGCAGCTGCGTGCCAGAGAGAAAAACTAAACGGACAACAAAAATGCCCGCGGCGTCTGCCGCGGGCATTTTCTGTGCTTACTTATTCTTCTGGGCTTCCAGATAGTCGTTGAGCTCGGTGTTCAGGATATCGGTAATAAACATATGGCCGGGGGCGTGGGTAATGACAATGGGGGGCTTGGCATTCTCCACCGCCGCCTGGGGGGTGACACCGCAGGGCCAGAACACAGGCACCTCGCCCTCCCGGATCTCCACAGGATCACCGTAGTCAGGCTTCATCACGTCCTTGACGCCCACCTTCTCCGGATCGCCGATCTGGACAGGAGCGCCGTGGACGTTGGGCATCTTCACGGTGATGTCGTAGGCCTTCTGGGCCTGCTCCGGAGTCATGGGACGCATGGAGCACACCATGGGGCCTTCGAAGGGACCAGCCTTGACGGTCTGGATGTTGGTCTTGAACATGGGCACGTTGCAGCCCTGCTCAATGTGGCGTACGGGAATTCCGGCAGCCATCAGCGCCTCCTCAAAGGAGAAGGAACAGCCGATGAGGAATCCCACATAGCCCTCTTTCCAATACTCGGAGGCATCGGTGATTTCCTTGGTAAACACACCGCTTTCATAGATGCGGTAGCGGGGGATATCGGAGCAGATGTTGCCTCCCTCGCCCATGGCGTGGGTCTCGGGAGTACCCTTGATGATCTCCAGCACCGGACAGGGGAAGGGGTTCTTCTTGGTAAACTCCTCAAAGTCGGCGGCGTACTCCGGAGGGAGGATCACCAGATTGGCCTGGGCATAGCCCCGGCACATACCGGCAGTGGGGAAGTCGATGACGCCCTGGCGGATCAGGCCGCGGACCTCAGCGGGGGACTTGTCGATATAGGGGGTAATATCAAAAGCCATGGGAACTCCTCCTTATTTACAGGTATCAGCCGTCCAGAGCGTGACGCAGGGTCTTCAGAGCGGCCCGCTGATTGAGCAGAGCATCCTGGGCCTGGCCGATGGATACATTTTCAAATTTTACCTTGTCGCCTGCCTTCAGCTGGCCCAGCAGCCGGAAGTCGGCAGAGATGACATTGGCAATCTTGGTATAGCCGCCGGTGGTCTGACGGTCGCCCAGCATGATGATGGGCTTGCCCTCAGAGGGAACCTGGATGGCCCCGAAGGCGATGCCGTCGGAGATAATGTTGCCGTCGGTGACGTGCTGGATGACGGGGCCATCCAGACGGCAGCCCATACGGTCAAACTCGTTGGTCACCGAGTAAGTCTCGCTCAGGAAGGTGTCCAGACCCTGCTGGGTAAAGGCGTCATCCTGAGGACCCATCACCACCCGCAGGGTGTACACCGGGCGGGGGATAAACTCGGGGCTCATGCAGCGGATATTCAGGTTCTTGGGTACACCGGGAGCCCGGAAGCCGATCACGTCGTCCTTCTGGAGCTTGCGGCCCTGATATCCGCCGATCTTGGCCTTCATGTAAGTAGAGCGGCTGCCCATTACCTCGGGGATATCCAATCCGCCGGTGAAGGCAATAAAGCAGCGGCAGCCCGTCTTGGGGGCCTGGAAACGCAGCACCTGACCGGCCTGGACAGTGACCGCCCGATAGGTGGGCATGGGCTGACCGTCCAGGGTGGGCATCAGATCGCCGCCGGTGATGGCGATGGTCTCCGCCTGGTTAAAGAGGAGTTGGGGGCCCATCATGGTGCACTCCAGCACCGCCTCATCCTCGGGGTTACCCACCAGGATGTTGGCAATGGCGGCAGAGCGGGGGTCCATGACGCCGGACACCGACACGCCAAACTGCTGATAGCCCACACGGCCCATATCCTGTACCGTGGTCAGCAGACCGGGGTTCAATACGGTAATGCTCATTTCGCCCCCTCCTTTCTGGGATGACGCTTGCACACATAGGTGCCGGCGGCCTCCTGGGCGGCGATCTCGTCAAACTCCGCCTTGGTAATGGAATAGAACTTGATATACTCGCCGGCCTTAGGCAGGATGGGCTCGGCCCGGTCGGGATCGTACATCCGCACCGGAGTCAGACCAATGAGCTGCCAGCCGCCCGGGGAGTCGATGGGATACACGCCGGTCTGAGAGCCGGCAATGCCCACGGAGCCGGCGGGGATCTTTACCCGGGGCTGCTTGAGGCGGGGAGTGGCAATGGACTCGTCCATGCCGCCCAGATAGGTAAAGCCGGGGGTGAAGCCCAGCATATAGATGAGGTACTCGGTGGAGGTGTGGATCTTGATAACCTCCTCCGGTGTCTTGCCTGCGTGCTCGGCCACAAAGTCCAGGTCAGGACCGGCCTCGCCGCCGTAGAGCACGGGAATCTCCAGCACGTCGCTGGGGGGAATCTGGATCTTGTCCAGCTGACCCAGCAGGCCCTTCATACGCTTCACCAGAGGCTCATAGCGGATAACGCTGGGATCATAGTGGACCATAAGAGAGCGGTAGGTAGGTACTGTCTCCACGATGCCGGGGATCTTGCTGTTCTCCAAGGCGATGTTGAAGGCACGGATCTTCGCGTTGATTTCAGTGCTGATCTCGTTGCCGAACTCCACCGACAGGGAGGTGTCCCCGGTAAGGAGGAATTTTACGTCTGCCATAGCAGGCTCCTTTCTGTGTGATTGGCACGCCCGCCTAAGCGGGCGTGCCAAGTGTCGTCAATCAAGCAAACAGCTTCAGGATGCCGGGGACAGCCTGGATGCCGGAGTACAGAGCGATCACGACCACGATGGCGCCCAGGACGGTCAGCCACATGGGGTGCTTGTACTCGGTGCCCACGATGCGGGTCTTGTGACCGGCAAAGAGCATCACGCCCAGAGTCACAGGCAGGATCAGGCCGTTGAAGGCGCCGGCGATGATGAGCAGGGCAGCAGCGTTGCCCACGATGACCATCATCAGGGTGGAGAAGGCGATGAAGCCAACCACAAACTGGCGCTCATACTTGGCAATGAAGGGGTGCAGGGTCTTCAGGAAGGACACGGAGGTGTAAGCCGCGCCCACCACGGAGGAGACGCCAGCAGAGAACAGGCACAGGCCGAACAGACGGTAGCCCAGATCGCCGGCAGCCAGGCGGAAAGCCTCGGCAGCGGGGTTGCCGCCGTTGGCAGCGTCGGTGATGATCTTGGCATTCTCAGCCAGCCACTGGGTGCCGCTCATGCAGGTGCCCAGCACAGCCAGGAACAGCAGGATACGCACAGCGCCGGAGGTGCCGCAGCCCTGGAGCACGCTCTTACGCACATGGCCGATGTTCTCGGGACCGGAGATGCCGGCGTCCAGCAGACGGTGAGCACCGGAGAAGGCGATGTAGCCGCCGCAGGAGCCGCCCAGCAGGGTAGTCAGAGCGGTGAACATATTGGTCTTCGGATCCAGCAGGTACTGGAAGTCCACCAGGCCCTTGCCGACCTCGCCCAGAGGGGGCTCGGAGATGATGGCAACCACCAGAACGGTAACCAGAATAACAGCAGCCAGAATGGTGGCCACCTTGTCCATGATGGTCTTGGCGTTCTTGTTGATGAAGATAATGATACCCAGGCAGCCGGCCACCACAGCGCCGACCTTCTGGTCCAGACCGATCATGGCGTTGAAGCCCAGGGCCACGCCGCCCACGTTACCTACGTTAAAGGCCAGGCCGCCGATGGCAACCAGGATGGCGATGATAACGCCCAGACCAGGCAGCAGCTTGTTGGCTACATCCTGAGCACGCATCTTGGAGACGGTAACTACGGACCAGATGTTCATCTGAGCGGTCATATCCATGATAATGGCCAGCACGATGACCAGAGCCAGGGCCGCGCCGTGCTGCGCGGTAAAGGTAGAGGTCTGAGTCAGGAAGCCGGGACCGATGGCCGAGGTAGCCATCAGGAAGGCGGCGCCGAACAGAACAGACCGGCTGGGTTTTGCGGCGGCAGTGTTGGGTTGATTACTCATAACATTGACCTCCTAAATCGTTTTGGGAGTCTCCTCTCCTATACAAAGCGGATCACACAATATCCGCAATGGGAGCGATGGTCACGCCATCAGCTTCCAGCTTGGCGCGGATGTTCTTGACAAACTCTACTGCGGAGGGGTTATCGCCGTGGACGCAGATGGAGTGGGCGTCGATGGAGACCTCCTCGCCGGTGATGGCGGTAACCTTGCCCTCGGTGACCATGCGGATGGTACGGGCAATGGCCTCGTCCTTGTCGTGGATCACAGCGCCGGGCTTGCTGCGGGGCACCAGGGAGCCGTCGGCCTGATAGGCACGGTCAGCAAAAACCTCGCTGGCCACCCGCAGACCAACCTGCTTACCGGCCTCCAGCATCTTGCTGCCCGCCAGACCCAGCAGGATCACGTCCTTGTCCACGCTGTAGATGCCCTCAGCAATGGCCATGGCCAGATCCATGTCCTTGCCGGCCATGTTGTACAGGGAGCCGTGGGGCTTGCAGTGCTGCAGCTTTACGCCGTGGGCGGCAGTGAAAGCCATCAGAGCGCCCAGCTGATACTGGATGTAAGCCTTGACCTCCTTGGGGGAGCACACCATGTTCCGGCGGCCAAAGCCCATCAGGTCAGGATAGCCGGGATGCGCGCCTACCGCTACACCGGCAGCCTTGGCGGCGGCCACAGTCTTGTCCATCACCAGGGGGTCGCCGGCGTGATAGCCGCAGGCCACGTTGGCAGAGGACACATGCTGGATAACCTGCTCATCCAGACCGATGGTGTATGCGCCAAAGCTCTCGCCCAGGTCGCTGTTCAGATCTACCTTGTACATAAATAAACCTCCTTGAAGTTTCATTCCAGTTAATTATAATAATGCAAGCTGCGTGCCAACTTTGATTCTTTTTTGCATTTTTCTTTAATGATTAAATTCTTCCGCTTTTTCTTTCCATTTTAAAACTTTTTCTTTGTATTTTTCTTCCTGTTCCCCCTGATTCGTTCTCAAAAAGCAGCGGGAGAGTGTGCGAATTTGCACACTCTCCCGTTCATTTCTGCACATTGTTCTCTTTCGCACTCTCATTGCCCTGCTCCAAACGGCGCTTGAGGGTAAAGCGGGTACATCCCAGCAGCTGAGCTGCACGGCTGCTGTTTCCGCCCGCCAGCTCCATGGCCCGGTCAATGTAGGTGCGCTCAAAGGCGTCCACCTCTTTTTTCAGATCGATGCTGCCCTGCTTCAGATCCTTCATGGGGTAGCTCAGGCCGCTGTCTCCCTTCCGTTCCTCCCGACGGGGCTCCAGACCGGTCTCTTCGCCGGTAAGAAGCTCTCCCCGGCTGAACAGCACGCACCGCTCCATCACGTTACGCAGCTCCCGCACATTGCCCTTCCAGTAGTACCCCTCCATCTCCTGCAAAAAGGCAGGGTCGATGTCCTTGAGGTGCTTGTTGAATTTCCGATTGAAGTGCTCCAGGTAGAACCGGGCCAACACCGGAATATCCTCTCGCCGCTCCCGCAGAGGGGGAATACGGATCTGCATCACGTTCAGGCGGTAGAACAGATCTTCCCGGAAGGTCCCCTTCTCCACTTCTTCCTCCAGATCCCGGTTGGTGGCGGCAATGATACGCACATTGACTTCGATATCCCGCAGGCCGCCTACCCGCTTAAAGCGCCGGTCCTCCAGGAAGGTAAGCAGCTTGGCCTGCATGGACAAAGGCAGTTCACCGATCTCATCCAGGAACACGGTACCTCCGTCGGCCAGCTCCATCAGGCCCTTCTTGGCCTTGTTGGCGCCGGTGAAGGCGCCTTTCTCATAGCCGAAGAGTTCCGACTCCAGCAAAGTCTCGGGGATAGCGCCGCAGTTTATTTTGACCAGCGGCGTATCCCGGCGGGGACTGCTGTCATGGATGGCATTGACCACCACGCCTTTGCCTGTTCCCGTCTCACCGCAGATGAGCAGATCCACGTTGTCATTCTGAGCCAGAATGTCCACATTGCGGCAGATCCGCTGGATAGCCTGGCTCTCCCCCACAATCTGCCGGGGACGCTGGCGCATCAGTTCCAGGCTGCGCCGCCGCTTGAGCTGATCCAGGTTGCGGCGGATGATCAGGTCCACCTCTTCCAGATCGAAGGGCTTTTGAATGTAGTGGCAGGCCCCCCGCTTCATGGCCTCTACCGCCTGGGACACAGAGCCGTAAGCGGTGATCATGATGATCTGGATGTCCTCATCCACCTTTTTAAAATCCTCGATATGGTCCAGTCCCAGTTCCTGGCCCAGACGGTTATCCAGCAGTACCACGTCAGGCCGGAATGTCTCCGCCAGCTCCGTCCCTTCCCGGATACTCTCGGCGGTACGTACATGGTAGCCCAGATCGGACAAGCCGCTCTCCAACGACATGCGGATCAGAAACTCGTCGTCTACCACTAATACCTTCGCCCTCATGCTTCTCCTCCTTTGCCGGGAAAGGCAATCCGTGCCCGGGTACCTTCCCCACGCCCGCTCTCCATGGAGAGCTGTCCTCCGTTTTCTCCCAGAAGCCGCCGCACAATAGACAGGCCAAGGCCGCCGGTCCCGGCCCCATGCAGCACCTGCTCCAATTTCTCCGGTCCCATACCTACGCCGGTATCGGTCACCGTCAGGCACACACCCTCCGGCTCCTTTTCCGCCCGGATCTCCAGCTGCCCGCCGTCCGGCATGGCCTTTACCGCGTTGTTGATCAGGTTGATCAGTACCTGGCGCAGTTCCCCCTCGTCTGCGTACAGCCACAGGCTGCCCTCCACCTGGGCGGTAAAGGCGATGCCCTTATTTTCCGCCACCTTAAAGTACAGAAGCTGCAGCTCATCAAACAGCGCATTGAGGCTTACCGTGGTCTTTTGGCTCTCCCGCCGCCGGGACAGGTTCAGAAGGTTCTCGATGAGCAGGTTGACCCGGTCTACCTCTCGCACCATGCCCTCACACAGCTTCTGATCCCGCTCCTGAGTCAGCTTGCGGCTGACCACCTGGATGCCTGCCCGAATACCCGCCAGAGGGTTGCGGATCTCATGGGCCACATCGGCGGCCAGCTTGCCGGTATAGGCCAGCTTTTCCTCCTCGCTGGAGCGCTCCTCCATTCTCTTTTTATAAGTAACGTCGTCGATGGTACACAGCACGCCCCACCGGGAACCGTCCGGCTCCCGCAGCTGCCATACGCCGAATTCGTAATCCCGGCTTTTTCCTGTGGGCTCCGTCAGATGGGCGGGGTCGGGCAGCACGTCTTCCCGGCGCATGATCTGCCCCAGCAGCATCTCCAGGGTACGCCCCTGTCCGTCCCGCTCCTCCTGTCGTCCCAACATGGCCGAGGCGCTGGCATTGACACAGAAGGCCTTTCCTTCCTGGTCGTAAGCCACCACGCCGAAGGGCAGGTTTTCCACGATACTCTCATTCAGAGTTTTGACCCGAATCAGTTCTCCGGTATAGGTTCGGATGCTCTCCATCATCCGGGCAAAGGCCCGGGCCAACTGGCCCACCTCGTCCGCCTTGCCCAGATACTCCTCCATATCCAGTTCTTCCTGTTCCGGACTCTCGCTGACGCTCTGGCAAACCTCACTGAGACGGCGGATGGGGTCAGAGATGTTGTGAGCAATGAGTACGCTGGCCTGGACAATGATCACCAGCATGGCCACCGCCGCCAGGATCATATATTTCTGTTCCTCAATGAACCGCTCCTGCAAGGCACTGTTATCCAGGCGGTATGAGATCTCCCAGCCCAGCTGGGGATCGGTGGCCTGGGCCAGTACCTCCAGGTCCTCAGCATCCACACCGGGCTTTCCCAGCAGAAGCTCTCCCTGCTCATCATAGATAAACAGGCTATCTCCCGTGTAGTGATTGCGGTACTTAGCCAGCAGCTTTTTCGGGTCCTGGCGGTAATCCTCCAGTTCCAAATCGGCCTGGATATACCCAATCAGGGTACTGGCATTCTCCCGCTCGGCAGCTACCTTGACCCGGTATTCCGTAAAATACAAGATGGCGCAAAAGCAAATCACGGTAGCCAGACTGATGCACACAAAGGGGATCAGGATCTTGTTTTCAATATCCATTCTGGGCCGCCGTATCTTCATCGTGCCCCCTCCTTTCTACGGTCCAGCAGCGAGACCACTGCCATGGCCGCCGTGGAGATGAACACCCCCGGCAAAGCGGGATGGATTCCGAGACGACCGGCATAGTAGAGCGGATAGAGCACCAGAATCGCAGCCGCTCCTACCAAAATGCAGGCCCACACGCCCCGCTTGGTGACCCAGCGGCAAAGGAGGGTGCCATACATGGAGGGGAAGAGCAGAATACTCACCGCTCCCCACACATCTCCCCCGTAGGACAGGGTGAAATCCGGGGGATTAAGGGCCATCAGCATAGAGATGGTCCCGCCTCCAAAAACCGCCAAACGTCCCAGCGTAAGCACGCGCTGCTCTGAAATCGGTCTGGGCGCGGCAGTGCGCACCACATCATAAGAGAAAGAGGACGCGATGAGCAGCAGCTGAGAGTTGGCCGTAGACACACAGGCTCCGATAATGGCAAAGAGGAAAAATCCGCTCCAGCCGGTGTACAGCTCTTGGTTGAGCAGTCGGATTATCACCTCATCCGAGGACTTCACATAGGGCAGCGTAGGTACCAAAACCCGCATTCCCAGTCCGATATGTACTAAGGTAAAGTACAGTACCGCCAGCAAAATCAGCGCACCCAGCACCGTCCACCGGGCAGTTTTCTCATTTTTGGCGCACAGCATGCGGATAGTATACTGGGGGTTGGCTGCTACCCCAAGTCCCCAGCCCCAGAACATAGACAAACTGATCAGAGGGGTATAGCGGCTGTTGAACAGGAAGAGCAGTTCTCCCGTCTGGGTGGGATATTCCACCCCGGGATGTGCATAGCCGGAAATCTGCTTTGCCTGGCTGTATAGCTCACCCAGGCCTCCCACTCGGCTTACAATAGTAAAAAACAGAATAAACAGTCCAATGCTGAGCAGCGTAAGATTAAACGCATCCGTCCGCACCACCGAGCGGTATCCGCCGAAGGTGGTGTAGAGGATAAACAGATAGACCATCAGCACTGCGGCGGGATAGGGGATATCAAACAGGGCGGAGGCCACCATACCAAAGCCCTTATACTGGGTGACCAGGTAAAACACATAGACGGTAATAAAAATGATACCGTAGGCCATCTGCAGCTTGGGAGACTGGTAGCGCTTGCGGAAGATTTCCGGAATGGTAATGGCGTCCCAGGCATACAGGCGCCGGCTCACCGCCGCCAGCAGAAGTCCCCCTAAAAACCAGGGCACCACCGAATAAAACAGCACTGCCAAGCCGTCTTCATATACTCCGCCGGTCAGGCTGAGAATGGTGATGGCGGACAGCCAGGTCCCCGCAAAGGTACAGATACAAAGAGGAAGGCTCACCTTCCGGTCGCAAGTAAAATAGCTGCCTACTGTCCGGTTGTCCCGCAGGCTGCTCTTTCCAATGAGCAGCAGGGCCACGGAGTAGACGCAGAAATAAATGAGGTAGAGTACAGTCTTGTTCACAGGGTTTCTCCCTTCCCTTGGCTTTCCAGACATTCTACCACATTTTTCGTCCCAATGGAATGAAAAAAGAGGCCGCTTCCGCGGCCTCTTCTTTATCTGCGCCAGGGTCCGGCCCAGGCCAGTCCCTTGCCTCTGATTTCAAATTTTCCCGTTTCATCGGTATAAAACCGGCGGTAGAACAGCGCCTGGATCACCAGCCACAGTCCGCCGTACAGTACGAACAGAAAGGCCCACCGGGGCATGATACGGCTTGCCGCCTCCAAGGGGGTGCCGATTCCTCCGGCTGTGTAGCAGTAGTCCCACCCAAACAGGCGGTTACATACCAGACTCACCCCTACCAGCACGCCCACCGGAACAAAACAGAGCACCCGGTCGCTGGGCTGGGGGCGGTACACGTCACCGGCCCACAGCAGCACCGCTGCTGCAATCATCAAAATGTGATAAATCAGGCTGCGTACCGGAACAAAGTGGAAAAACGGATAGTGGTTGAGGTATACATTGAATACCAGTCCCAGCACGCCTCCCATGACTCCCATGGTGCACACATTGGCCGCCGCCATCTGCCGCAGCTTCTCCCGCCGGGAGAAGACCGCCAGAGGCAGCATCATCCAAAACAGGGAACACAGGTAAAGGGGCAGGGTGGTCGAGGGCTGGATATGACCAAACTGCCGCATTTCCCACACCCAGTACACCGGGTCAAACAGCAGCGCAAGCACTGCGCACACCTTCAGCCAGCCCTGTACCCGTTCTCTCCCAGCCCGGCGGGCCGCAGTAATCAGAAGGCAGACCAGCACGCCGGTCGATATCAGCACCAAAATATGAGGCAGGCGAAACATAACATCTGTCCTTTCTCTTTTTTTCTATCCTATCGCCTCCCCCTATAAATTCCCCCTGGATTTTCTTAAGATTTACTAAGAACGAGAAAATTTTTAAGCCCACGCTTTCCGCAGGCCTTTGAGTTTGTTATAATGGCCTTAAACATATATAAAAAGGAGGCCGTCCAAGATGAACCCTTTGATTCTGATTGCAGAGGACGACGCAGATATTCGAGGCCTGCTCAAGCTCTACCTGGAGGGCGAAGGCTTTCGGGTCCTGGAGGCAGACAACGGCGCACGGGCTCTGGATCTGGCCCGGGCACAGGCCCCGGATATGGCCATTCTGGATATCATGATGCCCCAGCTCAACGGCTTTGAGCTCACCCGCGCCCTGCGCAAGTTCAGCGATATTCCCATTCTCATCCTCTCCGCGAAAAGCCAGGACAACGACAAGATCCTGGGCCTGAATCTGGGGGCGGACGACTATATCACCAAGCCCTTTAACCCTGTGGAAATCGTGGCCCGGGTCAAGGCCCAGCTGCGCCGCGCCTCTCGCAGCGGGAGCGATATTCTCACCGTGCGGGAACTGACCCTGGATACCACCACCTTCCAGTTGACCAAAAACGGCAAGCAGATTCTCCTCACTCCCATGGAGTATAAGATCCTGGCCCTGCTCATGCGCTCTCCCGGCCGCATTTACACCAAGATCCAGCTCTATGAAGGGGCCATCGGAAACTACTTTGAGGGCGATGACAATACTATGATGGTGCATATCTCCAAGCTGCGGGACAAAATCGAGGATGATCCCAAGAGTCCCCGCTACATCATCACCGTGAGAGGATTGGGGTATAAGCTTGAAAAATAACAAGCGTTCCGGAAGTCTGTTCCGGCTGCTGGCCAGAAGCTACCTGCTTTTCACTCTGACTCTGCTGATTATTGCCGGAGGGATTTTTTCTCTCTGGAATCACTACCTTAATTCCATCTATGTCCCGTCGGACTGGATAGCTATGCTGAGCGATCCCGCTCTGTTGGAGGGAAAGTACGACAGCTTGCGGCACTATCTGAGCAACAGCGGAGATTCCTTCGGCGTTTATGACAGCAACGGAAAACTGGTCTACGCCTCCACAGAAGATTTTGACTCCTCCTATACCCAGCAGGAGCTCTCCTGCATCCCCCAATACGGCAGCAATGTTCTGATCGACTCCTACGATCTGAGCCAACACAAGAGCAATGTCAGTTATTTACTTATCAAACACACCTTTCAAAGCGATACAGGTGAAGAATCTGTGGACCTGATGGCGCTGGATCAGAATTATCAGGTCCTCTTGGGCGGATTGCAGGACGGGAAAACCAGCTATACCCCCCGGGAATATCAACTGCTTACCGGTTCCCGATATCCTAACAGTTTTCTTCAGTGCACTTCCTTTGAAAACAGCCAGGGTCAGACTATGACCCTGCTTCTGCGGGAAGCTCTCTGGAATGAGACTGATTATCTCAGACACTACAACCAGTCCCGAGTCATTTGGCTTTTGTTCCTGCCTTTGTTCCTGGCCGATGCAGGACTGTTCATCTGGTGGCTGAGTCGGAAGATCGGCCGTCCTCTACGCAAGCTCAACGACGCGGTGATCTCCCAGTCGGAGGGCCGCCTTGTACGGGTTGGCGAGTGCGGAGGTACTTTGGAAATCCGCCGCATTGGAGAGAGCTTTGACCGTTTCTCCGACCGGCTGGCGGAGAGTGAGCGCCAGCGCCGGATTCTGGACGAGGGACGTCAGAAGCTGATTGCCGATATCTCCCACGACCTGAAAACGCCCATCACTGTCATTGCCGGCTACATCGACGCCATCTGCGACGGCAAGGTTCCGCCCGAGGAGCAGACCCGCTACCTGCGGGCCATCCAGAGCAAGGCGGAGGCTCTCACCGAACTGGTCAACGCCTTCCATGAGTACAGTAAGGTGGAGCACCCGGAGTTTATCCTCCACCCCGAGCGCACCGACCTGTGCGAATTTTTGCGGGAATATCTGGCCGTGAAGTACGAGGAGATCGATCTGGCGGGGTTCTCTCTGGAGATCTCCATCCCAGAACGTGCCATCTTCTGCCAGCTGGACCCCCTCCAGTTCCGCCGGGTACTGGACAACCTGCTCTCCAACGCTCTGCGGCATAACCGTCTGGGAACCGTGCTGTTTTTAGATGTGGATGTAGAAAAGTCCTTCGCCTTGGTACGGGTGGCGGACAACGGCTCCGGCATTCCTCCCGAGCGCATTCCTTATATCTTTGAGCCCTTTGTAGTGGGCAGCGACGCCCGCTCCGGCACCGGAAGCGGCCTTGGACTGGCCATCACGCGGCGCATTATGGAAAAGCATGGAGGCACCATAAGCCTCACTCCTCATCCCGCACCCGGCCGCAGCACCGAATTTGTCCTGCGCCTGCCTATTGACTCACAGCTTCCCCCTCAAGAGGAATCATGATTCAAAAAGAACAAACTTTCAGCCTTGGTTGAAAGTTTGTTCTTTTCTTTACGAATTTTAACGCCGGACAAATGGGTGCTAAAGCTTGCCGGAGTATCATCCATAACAGAAAGGAGGCCGAATGATGGATGGATCTAATCTGCGCAGCCAGCCTGTGATTGAAGTCAGAGACCTCTGGAAGGAATACCCCGCAGGAGACGAAACTGTGGTGGCTCTCCGGGATATCACCTTGAATATTCACCGGGGAGAGATCTGCTGTATCTTCGGTCCCTCCGGCTCCGGAAAGAGCACCCTGCTCAATCAGCTCTCTGGGCTGGAAAAGCCCACCCGGGGCGAGGTACTGATCGGCGGCGTCCCCATCTCTCGTCTGAGCGAGACACAGCTTACGAATTTCCGTCAGCGGCATCTGGGATTTGTCTTTCAATCCTATAACCTTCTGCCCAACCTGACGGCCACAGAAAATGTAGCTCTCCCGCTGATGTTCCGTGGGGTACCTAAGCCCCAGCGGGAGCAGGCAGCCAGAGAGCTTCTTGCCCGAGTGGGCCTGAGCCATCGGCTTAACCACTTTCCCAGCCAGATGTCCGGCGGCCAGCAACAGCGCGTGGGCATTGCCCGGGCCTTTATCTCCCGGCCTGACATCGTCTTTGCCGATGAGCCCACAGGAAACCTGGACTCAAAAGCCACCTTCCAGGTCATGGATATGATCTGTTCCTTCGCCCGGGATTTCCACCAGACTGTCATTCTGGTCTCCCACGACCCGGAGATGGCCTCTTACGCGCATCATATCGTTACCCTGCTGGACGGCGGGATTATTCGGGAGCAGCATATGGAAAAGGAGAGGGGATTGTATGAATCAAATACCATTTCAGATCCGGTTTTGTTTGTTGAGCCATTCCGCCGCCTGCATTACCGGAATGCGGGGAATTAACCGGTGAGACGGCAAGACCTGTTCCACCTGTGCGCCCAGAATCTGCTCCGCAAAAAAACACGCACCTTTCTTACCGCCCTGGGCGTGCTGATCGGATGCTGCTCCATTGTCATCACCGTATCCCTGGGTGTAGGCATGAAAGAGACTCAGGAAAAAGCCCTGTCAGAGCTGGGAGACTTGACGATCATCACCGTAAATCCCCCGCAAAACAGCCAAACAGGCGCACTGGACGACCATCTGCTTCAACAGCTGCGGGAGATCAGCGGAGTAAAAGCAGTCACGCCGAAATTTACTCTGGACATTGACTCCGTTACCCTGTCCGCCGGACCCGATCACCGCTATGTGGCCCAATGGACCAACATCGTAGCTATGGACGTCAGCGTCATGGAAACCATGGGCTACCGCTTTTTGGAAGGCTCCCCCGCCACAAAGCCCGGCGATGCTATCATCGGGCAGTACATGGCCTATAATTTGAAAGATACCTTACGCCCCGAGGGGGACGATATGGTCAACCGCTTTGACGGCGACTGGGATGGATTCGGCAATCAGATTTCTGTCCCCGCCCCCTACCTGGATCCCATCGGCCAGGAATTTACCTTGGAAGTGAAAACCCGTGCTGGGGTATTTTCTATGCCGCTGCATCCGGTGGGTGTGATAAAAGAGGACTACTCCAAGGGCAACGAGACCGTTGACGGCGTTATGATCTCCCTGGATGACCTGCGCCGCCTCCTGGGACAGGCCGACCATGATATTCCCATCTCCTATGACAGCATTTTAGTCAAGACCTCCAGCATCAGCCAGGTCTCGGGAGTAGAGGGTAAGATCAACGCTATGGGATATCCCACCGAATCCATGGAGAGCGTACGCAAGCCCTTAGAAAAAGAAGCCCAGCATAGACAGATGACACTGGGCAGCTTGGGTGCCATCTCGCTGTTTGTGGCCGCGCTGGGCATTATCAATACCATGATCATGTCTATCTCCGAGCGCACTCGGGAGATCGGAATCATGAAATCTCTGGGCTGCCCGGTCTCCGACATCCGGATCATGTTTTTGGCTGAAGCTGGTGCCATCGGCTTTATAGGCGGTGTATCTGCCTGTGTCATCAGTGTTATTATCTCGGTGGCTGTTAACTTCATATCCATGGGGCCCAGCTTAGACCATCTCATTCCTGCTCTGCTTGGCGGAGAGGATGTGGCAAGGATTTCGGTGATCCCACCGTGGCTTCTGCTCTTTGCCGTCCTTTTCTCTGTTCTCATTGGCTTGGGCGCAGGCTGCTATCCGGCCAACAAGGCGGTACGCATCTCCGTTTTGGAGGCCATCAAAAGCGAGTAGATAGCCAAATAAAATTACACTCTCTATAAAAACAGGAAGGCAGTCCGAAACGGACTGCCTTCCTGTTTTTGTGAGAGTCAGTGGTTTTTATCTGTGTCCCGAAACAGCAGGGTAATACACCACAGCGCCGACAGGCCCACCACGGTGTAGATCACCCGGCTGATCAGTCCATCAGACCCACCGCCGACAAAGGCCACCAGATCAAACTGAAACAGTCCCACGCTGCCCCAGTTCAGCCCGCCGATAATCAGCAGGGCCAAAGCGATCTTGTCCATGATCACGTCAGATTACCTCCTCGGATTGGGTTCCGGGGATAGCATTTCCAGGCCGGAGAAAAACTATGCACGGACAACACGCAATTTCATTTTAACGATGCCGGTCCAAATCCCATGGGAAGCAGTTCCCATAAGCCTGCCTGCTGAAACTGGCCATGCTGATTGACCGCCAGCACCCGAAGTTTTGGCGCAAATTCATACAGCATCTGCCGGCAGGCGCCGCAGGGCCAGCAAAAATCCTCTCCGCTGCCCGCAATAGCCAGTGTGGTCCAGCCGGTGGTCCGTCCCTCACTTACCGCCTTCACCAGGGCGGTACGCTCCGCGCACAGAGTGGAACCGTAGGCCGCATTTTCCACATTGCAACCGGTAAACACCGTTCCGTCCTCGCATAAGAGAGCCGCGCCCACTGCAAAATGAGAATAGGGTGCATAAGAAAATTTCCGCATCTCCAAGGCTCGCTGCACCAGTTCCTGATCGGTCATGTTCCTGCCTCCTTCTCCCGCGCTCGGGCGGGCGTCTGTTCTCTTCTAGCATACCCCAGCAGAAAAAAACTTGCAATCTTCTTTTCCCGTGCTATAATATTTTCCAGCGGACCGCCGACAGCGGTCCACTGCAATCAAAAAGGGAGCTCGCAAACGGGCTGAGAGGAAGCTGTGCGCTTCGACCTGTGACCTGATTTGGGTAATGCCAACGTAGGGAGATTATGGTATGCGTACGCCGCGGGATTGTCTCTCTCGAGAGATACCCGGGGTGATTTTGTTTTTGGAGGCACTTCTATGGCCCACTTTCTTCCCCAGGCAGCCATTTTTGATCTGGACGGCACCCTTACCGACTCCATGTACGTCTGGGACCACATTCCGGAGGAGTTGGTACGCCGGTTTGGCGGCCATCCCGCTCCCGATCTGTCCCACACGCTGCGCGCGATGAGTTCTCCTCAGGCCATCGACTACCTGATCCGCACCTACCATCTCCCCGCTTCCTCCCAGCAGCTCATGGAGGCCATGGAGGACTTGGCAGACCGGGAATACCGGGACCGGGTTCCTTTGAAGCAAGGCGTTCGCCCTCTTCTGGAGCGGCTGCACCAACTTGGTGTGCCCTGCGCCGTGGCCACCGCAAGCCAGGTTCATCAGACCAGGCAGGCTCTGGAGCGGCTGGGCGTCTGGCCCTTCTTCTCCTTTGTGCTGAGCGCGACCCAGTACGGTCCCAAGACCCGCCCGGACCTCTATCTGGAGGCCGCCAGGCAGCTGGGAGCTGCTCCACAGTACACCCTGGTCTTTGAGGATGCCCTTCACGCCGCCCAGACCGCCGTTCAGGCTGGTTTTCAGGTGGTGGGCGTGTATGACGCTTTTTCTGCTGAGGACCAGCCTGCGCTGAAGGAAATCTGCCGCTGGCATCTGAAACAGCTGGACGATCCGTCCTTTCTCGCCCAGCTGGGCTAAATCTGTTTCCCCCAGGTTCTTAGGAAGAACCGTTTATGCGGCGAATTGGGGGCACCACCTTTCGTCGCACTATAAAACTTCAATGCGTCAAAACAGAAAGGAGTCTTAACTATGAAAACCGCATTGACGATCGCTGGAAGCGATTCCAGCGGAGGCGCCGGGATCCAAGCCGATATCAAGACCATGACGGCCAATGGCGTATATGCCATGAGCGCTGTCACCGCCCTGACGGCCCAGAACACCACCGGCGTTTACGGCATCCTGGAGTCCACCCCTGAGTTCCTTGCCAACCAATTGGACTGTGTCTTCACGGACATCTTCCCTGACGCAGTCAAAACCGGGATGGTCTCCTCCACCGCCCTGATCCAGGTCATCGCGGACAAGCTCAAACAGTATGGGGCAAAAAACATTGTGGTAGACCCGGTGATGGTGGCCACCAGCGGCTCCCGCCTTATTTCCGAGGAGGCGGTGGAGGCCCTGAAGGAACAGCTGCTTCCTCTGGCTACCCTTCTTACCCCCAACATCCCCGAGGCCCAGGTCCTCTCCGGCATGACCATTACCACCGCAGAGGATATGGAGCGGGCCGCCCAGGCCATCAGCGAGACCTACGGCTGCGCCGTACTGTGTAAGGGAGGCCATCAGATCCACGATGCAGATGACCTTCTCTGGCGGGATGGCCAGAGCACCTGGTTCCGTGGCCGCCGCATTGATAACCCCAATACCCACGGCACCGGCTGTACGCTCTCCAGCGCCATCGCCTCCAACCTGGCCAAAGGCTATGACCTGACCCAGGCTGTGGAGCGCTCCAAGGCCTACATCTCCGGCGCTCTGGCAGCCATGCTGGATCTGGGCGCAGGCAGCGGCCCCATGGACCACCTGTTTGCTCTGCGGGGGGAGTTCGTGGATGACTAACCTGATCGTTGCAGCCTTTACCCTCTGCTATTTTGCCGTTACTCTGTTTTTGTGCCGCGGGATGCGTCTGTCTGCCCGGGATATCTGTCTTGCCGGCCTGATGTCGGCGGCTACCCTGGTGCTGCGCTGTTTCCTGATCACCCTGCCCAACGGCAGCCACATTAGTCTGGGCGCCATGCTGCCCATCCTTCTGCTCTCCCTTCTGGTCAACGCCAGGGTGGCCTTCTGCGCTGGATGGGTCACCGGCCTGCTGGCCATGCTTCTGCTGCCTGACTGGCAGCCGGTACACTGGGCCCAGCCTTTTGTGGAACAGCTTATCTGCTTCTCCGCTTTGGGCTATGCCAGTGTCTTTGGAACCGACCGGCGCTGGAAAATTATCCTGGGCACCACACTGGCGGTTGCCCTCAGCGTGACCAGTCATATTATGGCCGGTGCGGTTTTCTTTGCCCAGTACGCCTGGGACGGCTACGGCCCCTGGGCATACAGCATCGTGGCTAATCTGTCGGGCCACGGCACAGAGGGTCTGCTTACCATTATTCTTGTCTCCGTGCTGCCTGTGCGGCGGCTGGAGAAATCCATTAAGGCAGGTGTACCGCAATGACATTCACGCAGGAACTGATCGAGAAAAACTTGTCTGTGTGGCAGCAATGCCTGGACTCCCCCTTTCTTCAGCAGCTTGGAGCAGGAACCTTGGATGAAGCCTGTTTCAAGGGCTATATTGTGGATGACAGCCTCTACCTCCGGGAATATGCCAAAGTATTTGCCTGGGGCATGACCAAAGCCGAGGATTTGGAGGCTATCCGAACCTACTATTCCCTGCTCTCCTTTGTCAACGAAGGGGAGGGCGCTACCCGGCTGGTCTACCTCAAGCGCTACGGCTTGGATGACGCCCCCATCCAGCACCTGCCGCAGCGTCCGGAAAATCTGGCCTACACCGACTGTATGGTAAAGGCCGCCCGGGATGGCCAGGGCGCCCCGGAGTGCATGATGGCCTGTCTGCCCTGCATGGTCAGCTATCAGTGGATCTTCCAGCGGCTGCTGCAGCAGTATCCCAATGTCCGGCAGACCCCCTTCTGGCCTCTGGTTCGGGACTACACCAGTGATGCCTATGAGCAGGCCTGCCAAAGCTGGCTGGCGTATACGGACCGGATCTGTCAGGATCTGGACACGGAACGCAAGGCCCAGTGCAGTGAGATCTTCCGGGAATGTTCCCTCCATGAACTGCACTTCTGGGAAATGAGCTTACAGCCCCGCACTGATCTTCCCTGATGTTCTTCTCAGTCTAAAAAACAAGCCCCTGCCGATAGATGGGTGGCCATAAAACAGTAATCCACGAAAATTACTACTTATGGCATCTGTCAGGCAGGATTGGTTAAAAATGAACAGGCACTACCAAGGTGAAAATCTTGGCGGTGCCTGTTTTTCATTTGTAATCAACAAACTTCCGTTGGGATAAGGTTGGAACTGATCCAGAAGCAACTTCTTGAGAGCAATCCAGCTCCAGACAAGGCAACAAATCAGATGGCTTGGGCACAACACATGAACATGGTCAAGGCGTAGGCTGAAGAAATCATCTTTACCGAACTAATCTACACAGAAAGACCAGCTTATCATCATTGGTGAGCCCGGTCTTTCTGTGGAATGACAAACAAAATGTTTCTCAGCAAGCAACTTAATCAACCAATGTTGCTTATGATTCCATTGTTTTACAAAATTCTGATTCGTATAATAATAGCGAAAGGGGGCGGAGCCATTGAAAGAACTAAAAATTGGCGAGAAGATCATCGAGTGCAGACGTCAGCAGGGCATTACGCAGGATGATTTAGCCCAATATATGGGCGTTTCCAAAGCTTCAGTATCAAAATGGGAAACTTCAACTTCATATCCTGACATTACATTGCTGCCACGGATTGCCTCGTATTTCAGTATCACGGTTGATGAACTACTCGGATATGAGCCGCAGATGTCTAAACGGCAGATTCGATCCAGTATTCAGCAATTATCGCAGAATTTTTTGTCAGAACCCTTTGTAACAGCAAAGCAAAAATGTGTTGAGCTGACACAAAAATACTATTCTTGTTTTCCCCTGCTGTATCAAATTGGTAGTTTGTATATGTCGCATAGCGGCATGGTTCAAGATCAGAAATGCGCATCCATACTGTTGACCGATGCAATCGACCTATTTAGGCGCATACAAAAGCATGCAGATGAAATTGACCTTAAAAAGCAGGCACGCAGTATGGAAGCCATGTGTCTGTTATATCTGAATCGCTCTGATGAAGCACTCGAATTGTTGGGTGAGCCTGACTTTTCTTTTACTTCGGATGAACCGATTTTTGCCAGTGCCTATCGACGTTCCGGAGAAATAAAAAAGGCCAAAGGAATCTTGCAGGTTGGCCTGTATCAGCATGTTGTGGTGATGATGAACCTTCTTGCCAGTTATCTTGGTGTGGTTGCGGATGAACCCGAAAAGTTTAACGAAACACAATCAAAAGCATATGCATTGATTGATGCTTTTTCTCTTGAAACACTGCATCCGGCTATTGTGTTCCCATTCTATCTGGCAGTTGCACAATGCTATGCAAAACAGAGAAATTCTGAAAAAACGATAGAAGTATTAAAAAAATACACTCATTTAGCCACAAGTAAAATCTATCCGATTCAGTTTCATGGCGATCCCTATTTTGACCTGATGGATTTGTGGTTCGACGAAAATCTGACGCTTGGGCACATGATGGTTCGCAGTGAGCAGGCAATTAAAGATAGTATAGCGAGTTCAGTTTTAGACAATCCGATATTCGCTGAATTAAAAGATGATAACCGCTTTTTTGAAATCTCACATAAATTGAGCCAACTTAGAAAGGAAGTAAAAAATGATTCGCAACGCATTAAAGAAACTTCTCGGTGGGAATTATACTGAAAACAATGAAAAACTTGCTATCCTGAATTTTGCGATTGTAATCTTGATGTTCGTGGTTTCAGGGATCATGCTGTTTGTTCTGCCTCCGGAAATCTCTATTTTACAGTCTGGAGGTACTTATTATCCCATCCCAAGTGTCCTGGGCGTATGGCTGTTTCCCGTGATTTCACTTCTGATCAATATGCTTCTCATCAAGCAGAAAAGATTATCTAAGATGAATACGGTCATCTTTGCATTGCTCTTTGTTGTGATGATGGCTGCATATTGCATGAATCTTTAAGAAGTCTTATGACGGACAAAACACTGTTGAAAATCCTTACCAAACGAAAGCCATCTATTATTTTCTCTGTCTCCGGGCTGATTGCAGGAATCTATGCAGGATTTATGGTTTGGTATGCCCTGAAGACGTATATTCCCGGTCCACTCCATACACATCTTTCTTATCTTGCCGTAATCGTGCTTGGAATCAGTGCATTTATTGCGGTTTATCAAATTCCCGATCTTCTGTTTGCCAATGAGAAGATTGAGCATGTACTGCCCCTTCCCATCGACAGCGGTACGGTGATTTTTGTGCTTTTGAAAAAAGTGATCTGCCTACAGGCAGAACTCTGCATAGCGGTCTATTGGGCAGGATTTCTCTTTTGTTTCAGAAACGCTCTGGCTGTCAGTTTCGCCGTTCTTTATTGCTTGATAATGTTGGTTTCTCTTAATCTGCTTGTATTTTTACTGTCTGTAGCGATTGGAACAATTACCCCACATCGGTCTGTTGGATATGTTTTTCTTGTTCTCCAATTTGCAGGACCTATTGTCTTGCTGCTGGATGCCGGTGCGGGAATGACTATGGTCCCTATGCTGACCAGCCGTTCTGTTACACTGATTCTATGCAGTTCACTGACCATAGCCGCAGGTACACTTTTCGTCGCTGCCCGACTGCGGACAAAGATCAACGCTTGCTATCTGCTTGCATACCAGAATGTACAAGGATTTCAGCGCAAAAACAGTATGGTTCATAGCAGAAATTGTCTTGTGCGAAATCCATACTCTTTCCTTGAGTGGAAGCGTGTTACCAGAAATAAGGCACTGCTATTTTTCTCAAACATCAAAAATATCATAACGGTATTGCTGCTGACAGGCTTGCTGTCCAAAAAACTTCTGGGGGCTGAGCTTCTTGTCCCGTATCAGATCGAGATTCTTTTGCTGGTGTCCTGCGCAGCCGTCAATACAGTGTCCAGTACAGCGTATTCAAGCGATGGGAATCGTACATTTTATGCGTTCCTTCCGATTTCTTCCCAGAAGATGTTCTATTGGAAAACGCTTCATGGTTTTCTATGGGGAGAGGTGACGATCTTGCTGTTCTGGGCCGCTACCCTCATATTCAGAAAGATCTCACTCCCAGATGCAATTCTGTTATTGCTGTATGGAACGATCATAAACTATGTATGTGTCTGGCTCGGCGTTCTGTTTGACTTCAAAATGCCCCGAACCGCCAATAGCACAAATGAGCTGTTACACGGAAATCTCAGCAAGTTTTATGTTTTGATTGCGGTTTTGGTTTTGACGGTGATCGAGATTAATCTATGGCAAAAATATTGTACGGGGATCTCCCTGATACTCTTTGTTACTCTGTGCGGGGTCGTTCTTATTTTTCTTGAGATCGCTTATTCGTGCCGTACAGGAGGTGAACTGAATGATAGAAGTGATTGAGCTCGGGAAATCCTATTCTCGCAGAAAGATTTTAGAAAAGGTTTCTTTCTCGCTGACGGATTCCTGTATTTACGCTCTGGTTGGCAGAAATGGAACTGGTAAAACGACGCTGCTGACATCTATGGTCGAGGCATCTTTCAAGGATTTCGGTATTGTAAAAATTGATGGAATTCCTCATCACCAAATGCAGGCAAGAGAGCATTTATTTTATGTGCCGGATGATAAAGGAATGTTTTTGAACCTCACCGGTGAAGAATACCTGAAATTTATTGTAAAGCTTTATCATCGGACAGAAGACAATATTCTCCCCCAGATAGAGGAATTATCGCAAGCTCTTCATATGGAGGATAGCTTACATGACTATATTGCAAACTATTCCCTTGGAATGAAGCAGAAAATTTATATGATGGCGGCATTCCTATCAGGTGCGAAGAATTTGATTTTGGATGAACCCTTTAATGGACTGGATCCAGAAAGCACAGCCGTATTAAAAAGACTGCTGACGGAGTACCGAGATCGGGGAAGTATGATTTTATTTTCAATTCACAATCTGGATCTTGTGTCAAACTTTTGTGATCGGATTATTTTCCTCGACAAGAATAGAAAAATCTCCATGACAGATAACGCCAAAAACTTTGAAGAACTGGAAAAGCTCTTTTTTGAAAAGTGTGTAGAGTAAAATAGAGGAGCACAGAATGTCGCTACAATGCAAATTAAAAGCGCTTGCCGATCCTATACGAGCAGAGATACTCTGTATGCTCAAAAACGGCAGAATGTCTGCGGGAGAAATTTGCAATCATTTTCCCGTTACGGACGCATCTGTTTCCAGGCATTTAGCTGTCTTAAACTCAGCAAACCTTCTCCAACGGACAAGGCAAGGTAATCATATCTTTTACCAATTAAATACATCGTCTTTGGATGAAATTATAGGCTGGCTCGAAGATGTACTCCATAGCACTTCATATGAATCAAAGAATACTGATATTTGAAAAGGCGTAGGGAAAATTCGGTGGACTTAACCAAATCGCCCTAATAGATCCTGATTCGATATCAGCCAAAGATTACAGGAGAACTAAGCCAACAACGCAGTTGTTGTTCGAAGGGGTTTGGGGATGTTGCCCCAACAAGCATTTTGCGCAGCTGACGAATAGGCAGATGTGCAAAATTCAGTAAACCTGTACAGGTTTGCATTGCTTGCCAATTTGTGAGAAACCATCTGCATGAGAATTCGCTTCCAAGTTAATACCAAGTTGTTTCCGGTTACTTCGCCGCAAGTTGCGGCAAAGTAAATGGGTAGAGGGCTTCCGTTTTTTCGGAGGCCCTCTTTTTTATGCCTGCTCATCCACTCAGCTATTCAAATAGCTTTATCCCAATCGAGTATAAAGTGGAACTACAAAATTATTTCCAACTTGGGAATTTATTAAAACGGTTCAGTTATTGGCAAGCAATGCAAAGTGGTACCACTTTGCTAATTTACAGAAATCTTGCGTTGCACATTTTTGTAAATTGCTTGTTGGGGAAGCATCCCAATCCCCTTGAACGACACCTTATGGTGTCGGCTACGCAATCGTTTCGATTGCTTTTTCTAAAGCAGAACATGAATTTTCCCGACAAGTTGTCAGGAAATATAAACGAATTTTAGCTTACGGCCGCTTTCTCAGAAATTAAAATACTTGCCAAATCCTTCCGTATCGTGTAGAATAAAGTCAAAATTGAATAGTTTAATTTTCAAACATATTGTGGGTACCATCCCGCTTGGCTCTGATCGTAAATCAGAGTATTTGCTTTTACCATTTGAGTATAAGGCTGTTACATAACACATCTGCTGCGTTTGCAAGACAGGTGCGTTTTGTGGCAGCCTTTTTTTGCTGCCTTCCTTCAAAAAATGAAAGTGAGGAAGTAAATATGAATGAACAAAAAGATTTGAACTTTGATGTTTCAAAAGAAGGACTGGATGCACTTTCAGACAAATTCGTACTGCCTGAGTGGTTTCAGTACATGACCGAAGAAGAATGGGATACCTGGATGACTCAGCAGAAATTTCCTGACAATATGGAGGAACTGCAAGCCTGGCTGGATTCTCTGGAACCTCCTTATGATGTTGCAGAATGGATGCACCAGATGAAGCAGGACGATTCGGGAAAAGTCTATGTCCAGTCTGAACTCTACTGTAAAATCGACTGCACAACCGAAAACCAAAGAAATGTTTCCTACACAGTTGACGAGAATGGAGCTCTGCACAGCTGGAATATTTCTGCTTATCAGATTCCTGAGCTGTGCATTACGGAAGAAATTGCCGGAACGGTTTACACAGTCACTGGCAGCTTCGAGGGAACACAAAATTTGCTGCGTAAGTTGGAACGAATTTCTGCGAAGCAGATGGCGGAAGAGTGGGAGGCACAAGCATGACAAACGAGAAAAGTTATGTTAATATCATAGCAACCAACCCTGTACTGGCAGTTGCTCCCCAAAAGGAGGAAACGGAAATGTTTGGAGCAACCGATAAAATTACAGCCCTGTATTGCAGACTTTCCCAGGAAGATGAGAGGGCCGGCGAATCCCTCTCCATTGAGAATCAAAAAAGCATCCTGCTTTCGTATGCCCGAGATCACCACATGACGAACCCGGTGTTCTTTGTGGACGACGGCTATTCCGGCACCAACTTTGAGCGCCCCGGCTTTCAGGAGATGCTGACCCAGATCGAGGCGGGCCAGGTAGCCAACTGCATCGTCAAGGATTATTGTGCGATAATAGGACTAAATCAGAAAGACCTTGAAAATCAAGGCATTCTGGCTTAGTCCCTTCTTTTTTTGACCGAAAACAAAGGACTTTCACAATAATCAAGCAAGCCGGAGGGTGCTGCTGCACACTTCCGGCAGAAGGAGGATATAGTGGGTGCTATCAAAGTCTTCTTGAAGGAGGTTCTGCTTCCAATCGCGCTTGCGTTCTGCCTCGCGTCATTTCTCAAGCCGATCTATATGCCTGACGGCGTATGTGACTACTTCCTTATGTGGATCTGCGTCGGCTTGCCATTCGGCATCCGGAGGATGTGCCTCTGGCTCGTTCCCAGCGGCTACGGTATCTCCGGCTCAGTCGGCATCTTCGCATTGAACTTAATCATAGGCGGTCTTATCGGAGGACTTGCCTTCTTCATCGGGCTGCTGCTCGGTGTCATTCATACCATCCGAGAAATCATCTGAACTACATCGTAAACGAAGAGGGTTTGTTTCTTCTCCAATTTGGAGTAAGAAGCAAACCCTCTTTTTTTGTTGCCCAAAAGCCGCAATATTTGCTGGCGATGCGGCGAAAGAAAGGAGTTTTTAAGCATGAAACGCATGACAGCCGGTGATCTGCAAGCACTGGAATTGCTGATGCAGACCACACCCGGCTTTGAGCATTATGACAGCGGTGTGGATGGCATTCTCCCTGAGTGCCGAAGCTGCCGTTTTCATCGTCCCTTCTGGAAATATCAGTCCTGCGTGTTTGCGGAGTGTCCCTACTGCTGCAATTCCGTTTCAACCCTCAAAAATCAAAGTGGCACATCTGATGCCGGAAAGGAAGCCAGTCATGGATAACAAAATCGAAATCTTCAAGAATGAACAGTTTGGTGAGGTAAGAACGATCCTCGAAGGAGAAAAAGTTCTGTTCTGTGCGGCAGATGTTGCAAAGGCACTCGGTTACACCAACCCGAACAAGGCGGTCAACGACCATTGCAGGGCTATAACGAAACGTTCTACCCCTATCAGCGGGAAAGTTCAGAGTATCAACTTCATCCCGGAAGGAGACGTTTATCGGCTAATTATTCGCAGCAAACTTCCTGCGGCTGAAAAGTTTGAACTGTGGGTATTTGATGAGGTCATTCCTACCATTCGCAAGACCGGCGGCTACATGACGGACTCCCTTCTGGAACGCATACAGAAGGAACCTGCGGTCATTGTGGAGTTTGCTCAGGCGTTGATTTTGGAAAAGAATCGCGTAAAGGCTCTTGAGTGTGAGCTGATCACGGCAAAGCCCAAAGCTGATTATTACGACGCCTTCATCAATCCGGATGACTGCACCAATATCCGAACGACGGCGAAGGAACTGAAAATCCCGGAGCGCAAGTTCGTCCAGTTCCTTCTCAAAGAAAAGTACCTGTTCCGCTCTCCTTCCGGGCAGCTACTTCCCTACAACAAGGACAGCAATGCCGGACTGTTCATCGTCCGCGATTTTGTGACGTTCTGCTACACCGGTTCTCAGACCTACTTCACGCCGAAGGGCAAGGAGGTCATCCGAATGAAGTTCCAGAAAAAGTGCGGCGAAGAACTGCTTTCCAAGATGGCAAGGTGATTTTCGTGGCAGTCTATCGCGTAAATAAAAATCGTGGCTATACCGTCATGGCGAACTTCCACCTCCGAGACAAGAGCCTGTCACTCAAGGCGGTCGGTCTTCTCTCAAAGATGCTCTCGTTCAATGATGGCTGGAAGTTCTCAACCAAGGGACTTTCTGCAATCTGCAAGGAAGGTCCGGATGCCATTCTCTCCGCGCTCCGTGAGCTTGAAAAGCACGGCTACCTTGTCCGGCACCGGCAGAGAGACGGTAAAGGCAGGATGAGCTGCACAATCTTTGAGATATACGAAGAGCCGCAGGAGTCCACGCCAGAACGGGAAAAGCCACACACGGAAAATCCATGTGTGGAGAAGCCAGATGTGGATAATCCACGCGGGGATAAGTCCGCACAAATAAGTACTGACCAAGTAATTACCCAAGAAAGAAATACTCTCTCAAAGAACTATCAATCCATCAATCTTGATGGGATGGACAGGATGGATGAGCGAAGCGAGTATGAAAAGATTATCAAAGAGAATCTTGACTACAACATTCTCTGTCAGGATCCGAAGTTCGATAAAGACCGCTTCCGGGAGATCATGGACATCATGCTGGATGCCATCTGCTCTACCGCTCCGACCATCCGTATCAATGGCGAGAATATGCCGCAGCAAGTGGTTAAGTCCCGCTTTCTCAAGCTGAATAGCAGCCACATAGAGTACGTTCTGGAAGCAATGAACAAGAACCCGTCAGACATCCGTAATATCCGGGCGTATCTGTTGACCGCTCTGTATAACGCCTCTCTGACGATAGACAATTACTACTCCGCGCTCGTCAATCATGATTTCTACGGGCAGGACAGATCGGCAGGGTCAAAGAAGCCGAAGACCTACGATTATAGCCTTTATGAAGACACTCTTTAATGAATACCATCGTGAGCAATGCTCGGAAAGGAGGACAGTGTAAATGAAAATCATCTATCGCCGGATTGTGCCGCCTTAGCTTCGGCAGCAGTCCCCATAATCATTCCAACGAAAGGAGGTAAACACCGCAATGCAGGATGAAGTCAACACCAAAGTTGTTGCAATCATGATCAAGGGCGGCAAAATCTCAGCCGAGGTGCTGAAAAAGGCACTGGACAAGTTCGTGCAGGAGATTGAGAAGGCGCAGAAGCAGATGCAGCAGCCAAAAACCTATCGCGGCAAGCAGTCCATCAAGCATCTGATGAGCCAGAATGCCGCCATCTCCAACATTGAAGTGACGGACGGCAACATCAAGTCCTTTGAGCGGACTGCCAGCAAATACGGTCTGGACTTTGCGCTCAAGAAGGACGTTTCCGTTGAGCCGCCCAGCTATCTTGTCTTCTTCAAGGGACGAGATGTTGATGTGATGACCGCCGCCTTCAAGGAGTTCTCTGCCAAGACGGTCAAGCAGAAGGAACAGCCGTCTATCCGGCACAAGCTGGAGCAGGAGAAAGCCCAGAGCAAAGCGCAGCACAAAGAGAAAGTCAAGGTCAAGACCAAGGATCGGGGTGTGGAGCTGTGAACAAACCCGATGTGAAGAAGCTCATCCTTCTGAACCTTCCGTATGTCTTCGCCTTCTACTTCGCGGATAAGATCGCCGCCGTGTTTCGTCTCGCCCCCGGCACAGAGTTCATCGACAAGCTGACAAACGGCTTTGCCGTGTTCGGCACTACCTTCGCAAATCCGCTGCCCAGCTTTCATCCCGTTGATCTGCTCATCGGTCTGGTTGCCGGTGCGCTGCTCAAGCTGGCGGTCTATGTCAAGGGCAAGAACCGCAAGAAGTTCCGCCAAGGCGAAGAGTACGGCTCTGCCCGCTGGGGCAAACCGGAGGACATTAAGCCGTACATGGACCCGGAGTTCTCCAACAATGTCATTCTGACGCAGACAGAGTTCCTGACCATGAACAGCCGCCCGAAGCAGCCGAAGTACGCCAGAAACAAAAATATCCTTGTCATCGGCGGTTCCGGCTCAGGTAAGACACGCTTTTTCGTGAAGCCGAACCTGATGCAGATGCACAGTAGCTATGTTGTGACTGACCCGAAGGGTACGGTACTGGTGGAATGCGGCAAAATGCTTGAAAAGGGCGGCTACGTCATCAAGTCGCTGAACACCATCAACTTCCGGAAATCCATGCACTACAACCCGTTCAGCTACATCCGCAGCGAGAAGGACATCCTCAAGCTGGTCAATACGATCATCGTCAACACGAAGGGAGATGGCGATAAGTCCGGCGAAGATTTCTGGGTCAAGGCGGAAAAGCTCTACTACACAGCTCTCATCGGCTACATCTGGTACGAGGCACCCGACCACGAGAAAAACTTTACTACCCTGCTCGAAATGATCAATGCCTCAGAAGCCAGAGAGGACGATGAGACCTTCAAGAACCCGGTGGATGTCATGTTCGATGAGCTGGAAGCCCGCGACCCTGACCACTTTGCGGTCAAGCAATACCGCAAATACAAGCTGGCGGCGGACAAAACCGCCAAGTCGATTTTGATTTCCTGCGGTGCAAGGCTTGCGCCCTTCGACATCGCAGAGCTGCGGGAGCTGATGAGCTACGATGAGATGGAGCTGGACACCATCGGAGACCGGAAGACGGCGCTGTTCGTCATCATTTCCGATACCGATGACACCTTCAATTTCGTCGTGGCGATCATGTATTCCCAGCTCTTCAACCTTCTCTGCGACAAGGCAGATGACGTTTACAACGGACGGCTTCCCGTCCATGTGCGCTGTCTGCTGGACGAGTTTGCGAACATCGGTCAAATCCCGAAGTTTGATAAGCTCATCGCAACCATCCGAAGTCGGGAAATCTCGGCGTCAATCATCTTGCAGTCCCAGTCTCAGCTCAAGACCATCTACAAGGACGCGGCTGACACCATCACAGGCAACTGTGACTGCACACTTTTCCTCGGCGGAAAAGAAAAATCGACCCTCAAGGAAATCAGCGAGGTGCTGGGCAAGGAGACAATCGACCTTTACAACACCTCAGAAACCCGTTCCAACAACAACTCCTACGGCTTGAATTATCAGAAGACCGGCAAGGAACTGATGTCTCAGGATGAGATCGCCGTCATGGACGGAGCCAAGTGTATTTTGCAGCTTCGAGGCGTGAGACCTTTTCTCAGTAACAAATACGACATTACGAAGCATCCCAAATACCGGCAGCTCTCCGACTACGACAAGCGGAACGCCTTTGACATTGAGAAATACCGGCAGCACAAGCTGGTAGTCAAGCCCGATGACACATTCGACCTCTATGATATGGGCGAGGTCGATGCAGATTAAAGCCCCGTCGCTGCACTGCGCAGTGGGTAAAGCCTGATGGCTCCCAAAGCAGAACAGCGACGGGGCTTCTTTTTTTATGCCCATTTTCAAAAATACACAACCAATCTTTTTCAAATCAAGGAGGAAAATCTATGGCTTTCATCAATCAGGCTGTCACGGTTCTTCAGACGCTCGTTATCGCCCTCGGTGCCGGTCTCGCGGTGTGGGGAGTGGTCAATCTCATGGAGGGCTACGGCAACGATAACCCCGGTGCCAAGTCTCAGGGCATCAAGCAGCTCATGGCTGGCGGCGGTGTGGTGCTGATCGGCACGACCCTCATCCCCCTGCTCTCCGGTTTGTTCGGCTAATCCACGGCAAGCCCAGCTTAACCGAAGGGTGGTGAAATATTGGGCAGCATTTTAGAAAAGATCGAACAAGCTCTCAAGGATATGCTGATCGGATGGATCGAGAGCAACCTGACCAATATGTTCACCGATGTCAACGAGAAGGTAGGAACGATTGCCGCCGAAGTTGGGCAAACACCGTCCGGCTGGAACGGCGGCGTGTACCAGATGATCCGGGGACTATCCGAAAACGTGATAGTCCCCATCGCTGGTATCATCATCACCTTCGTTTTGTGCTACGAGCTGATTTCCATGATCACCGAGAAAAACAACCTTCACGACATGGACACTTGGATGTTCTTCAAGTGGTTTTTCAAGGCGGCTGTGGCGATCTACCTCGTGACGCATACGTTTGACATCGTGATGGCAGTATTCGACATCGGGCAGAACGTGGTTTCCGGTGCAGCCGGAGTAATCCACGGCAGCACGAGCATTGACATTGACGCGACGATTGCGCAGATGCGTACCGGCATGGAGAACATGGGCGTCGGAGAACTGCTCGGACTGTCGATAGAAACGCTCCTGATCAGCCTGTGCCTTAAAATCATGGCGATCCTCATTACGGTCATTCTCTACGGGCGCATGATTGAGATTTACTGCACCGTGAGCATTGCGCCTATTCCCATCGCAACCATGAGCAACCGCGAATGGGGCAGCATCGGCACGAACTATCTGAAAGGCTTGTTCGCTCTGGCATTTCAGGGCTTTCTCATCATGGTCTGCGTCGGCATCTATGCGGTGCTGATCAACGGCATGATTATTGCAGACAACATTCACTCGGCTCTGTTCTCTGTGGCGGCGTACACGGTCATTCTGTGTTTCTCGCTGTTCAAGACCGGAAGCCTCGCAAAATCCATTTTCCATGCGCACTAAGGAGGTCGGCAGCATGAAGAAGTACAGCATCATCTACGCCGATCCCCCTTGGGCGTATCGGACTTACTCCAAGAAGGGACAGGGACGGTCGGCAGAAAGCCACTACCCGACAATGTGCATTGAGGACATCAAGGCGCTTCCGGTCGGTGAGCTTGCCGCGAAGGACTGCGCCCTGTTCCTTTGGATCACGTTCCCGTGCCTCTGTGAAGCACTCGAAGTGCTGGCGGCATGGGACTTTTCCTATAAGACCGTGGCTTTTGTATGGGTGAAGCAAAACCGCAAGAACGATGATCTCTTCACCGGCATGGGGTATTGGACAAGGGCGAACGCCGAAATCTGCATCCTTGCTACGAAGGGACATCCGAAGCGTGTTGACGCCGGTGTGCGTCAGGTCATCCTCAGCCATATCGAAGAGCATTCCAAAAAGCCGGATGAAGCACGGGAGCGCATTGTTCGGCTCATGGGAGACCTTCCCCGCGTAGAGCTTTTTGCCCGTCAGTCTCCCGAAGGCTGGGATGTTTGGGGCAACGAGGTCGAATGCACAGCGCATCTTCCGACGGAGGAAACACCATGCTGCGGCTAAGACCCATCTCTCTTCGAGACGCCAACGAGTATGTCCGGCAGCATCACCGGCATCACAAGCCGGTTGCCGGTCACAAGTTTTCCATCGGCTGTGAAGCAGACGGTGAGCTGGTCGGTGTAATCATCGCCGGGCGTCCCGTCAGCCGGTATCTGGATGACGGCTTCACATTGGAGGTTACAAGGCTATGCACCAATGGCGCAAAGAACGCTTGTAGCTTTCTCTACGGCGCGGCGGCAAGAGCTGCTGCGGCTATGGGCTATAAGCGCATCATCACCTACACACTGGAAAGTGAAAATGGCGCAAGCCTTCGGGCTTCCGGCTGGATCTGTCAAGGCAAAGCGGGTGGACTTCGCTGGACGGGCAAGCGTCAGCCGAAGGAGGATCAATATCCCGCACAAATGAAGCTGCGCTATGAAAAGCAGCTTAGAAAGGAGGAAACAGTCAATGGCATTTGTTCCGGTCCCGAAGGATCTTAACCGCGTCAAAACGAAGGTCATGTTCAACCTGACCAAGCGGCAGCTCATTTGTTTTTCCATCGCTGCGGCGGTCGGCGTCCCGATCTTCTTTCTGGCGAAGGCGCATCTCGACTTGTCTACGGCGGCAATGCTGATGGTAGTGATCATGCTCCCGTTCATCTTCTTCGCGCTTTACGAGAAGGACGGTCAGCCCGCCGAAAAGTATCTGTACCACATCGTACAGTCCATGTTCATCCGGGACAAGGTGCGTCCCTATCGCACAAACAATCTCTACGCTGAGATTCAGCAGAAAATCAAAGAACAGGAGGAATTGCAGATTGAACAACCGCACAGCAAAGGCAAAGCCTAAGATGACGGTCAAAAACGGCGTCGTTTACGGCGATGCCCTTTCCGCTCAGGAGAAGAAGCGGATCGTCATGCAGAAGAAAAAGGACAGGAAGGCAAAGAAAGTCCGCAAGTCCGCCCAGCAGACCATTCCCTATGTGGAGATGTGCCGCGACGGTATCTGCAAGGTAAACAGCCGCCTCTACACAAAGTCCATCGCCTTTGAGGACATCAACTACCAGCTTGCGCAGAACGAGGATAAAACTGCCATCTTTGAGAATTGGTGCGACTTTCTGAACTACTTCGACAGCTCGATTTTCGTCCAGCTCTCCTTCATCAACCAGAAGGCAAGCCTCAATGAGTTTCGCAAGCGCATCAACATTCCGGCACAGGAGGACGCCTTCAACGACATCCGCTCTGAGTATTCCGGTATGCTGCAAAGTCAGCTCACCAAGGGCAACAACGGACTGGTCAAGAAGAAGTACATCACCTTCGGCATTGAGGCAGACTCCCTCCGCACGGCAAAGCCGAAGCTCGAACGCATTGAGACCGACATTCTCAACAACTTCAAAACCCTCGGCGTGAGGACGGAGCCGCTGTCCGGCTACGAGCGGCTGAACGTGCTTCATGATGTGTTCAACATGGACACCAACGAGCCGTTCCGCTTTTCCTTTGACATGGTTGCTCGGACGGGACTCAGCACGAAGGACTTCATCTCGCCCACTTCCTTTGACTTCCGTGAAGGCAAGTGTTTCAAGATGGGCAGAACCATCGGCGCGGTGAGCTTCCTGCAAATCCTCGCGCCGGAACTCAATGACCGTATGCTTGCCGACTTCCTTGAGATGGACAGCAACATCACGGTCAATTTTCATATCCGGACGATTGACCAGGCGAAGGCAATCAAGAGCATCAAGATGAAGATCACCGACCTCGACAAGATGAAGATCGAAGAGCAGAAAAAGGCAGTCCGCTCCGGCTACGATATGGACATTATCCCGTCCGATCTCGCCACCTTCGGCGGTGAGGCAAAGCGTCTGTTGCAGGATCTCCAGACCCGCAACGAGAGACTGTTCCTTGTGACCATCCTCATCATGAATACGGCAACCAATCGCCAGAAGCTCGAAAATGCGGTGTTCCAGACCGCCGCCATTGCCCAAAAGTATAACTGTGCGCTCAAGCGTCTTGACTTCCAGCAGGAAGAGGGGCTGATGTCCTCTCTGCCTATCGGCGTCAATCAGGTGGAGATCGAGCGCGGACTGACCACTTCCAGCACGGCGGTTTTCGTGCCGTTTACCACGCAGGAGCTTTTTCAGGGCGGCGAAGCTCTCTACTACGGGCTGAACGCGCTGTCCAACAACATGATCATGGTGGACCGCAAGCAGCTCAAGAACCCCAACGGGCTGATCTTGGGTACGCCCGGTTCCGGTAAGTCCTTCTCCGCCAAGCGTGAAATGACGAACGCCTTCCTCATCACAGAGGATGACATCATCGTCTGCGACCCCGAAGCCGAGTATTTTCCCCTCGTGCAGAAGCTCGGCGGTCAGGTCATCCGCATCTCGCCGGTCAGCACGGATTACATCAATCCGTTGGACATCAACACGAACTACTCCGAAGAGGAAAACCCGCTGACACTGAAATCCGACTTCATCCTCTCCATGTGTGAGCTGATTGTCGGCGGCAAGGACGGCTTGCAGCCGGTTGAGAAGACCATCATTGACCGCAGCGTCCGAATGGTCTATCAGGAGTTCCTTGCAGACCCCAAGCCGGAGAAAATGCCGATCCTCGAAGACCTCTACAACATTCTGAGAAATCAGAAGGAACCGGAGGCACAGCGCATCGCAACTGCCCTTGAAATCTATGTTCACGGCTCTCTGAATGTCTTCAATCACAGAACGAATGTGGATGTCAACAACCGCTTCGTCTGCTATGACATCCGAGAACTCGGCAAGCAGCTCAAGAAGCTCGGTATGCTGATTGTGCAGGATCAGGTGTGGAACAGAGTTACCATCAACCGCGCCCAGCACAAGGCAACGCGCTACTACATGGACGAGTTCCATCTGCTCTTGAAGGAGGAACAGACCGCCGCGTACAGCGTGGAAATCTGGAAGCGTTTCAGAAAATGGGGCGGCATCCCGACCGGCATCACTCAGAACGTCAAGGATCTGCTTGCGTCCCGCGAGGTAGAGAACATTTTTGAAAACTCGGATTTTGTCTACCTTCTGAATCAGGCGTCCGGAGACCGGCAGATTCTCTCGAAGGCGCTGAACATCTCGCCCAGCCAGCAGAACTACATCACCAATTCCAACGCCGGTGAGGGGCTGATCTTCTATGGCTCTACCATCGTTCCCTTCAAGGATGATTTTCCGAAGGACACCCAGCTTTACCGCATCATGACCACCAAACCCGAAGAAACCGTACAGAACTAAGGAGGATTTTTGAACATGAACAACAAGATGATTACCATTCCCTATGCGGACGCTATCGAATACGGAGAGAACACCTCCGCGCTGTTTAAGGCTCTGTGGGAGCTGACCGATCTGATCCGACTGGAAAGCGATCTCAAGAAGCATCATCGCGCCTACCTCCATGTGAGGGAGGACATCGACGAAAAGGTCAAGGAGGCGCGTCAGATTATGACCAAGGTATCTGTGGATATGATCGGTTTCTACTTCAAGGTTGATGTTCCCGAAAGCAGCAACAGCGACGAGACTACCCATTTCGCTGACGCGGCGGATGATGAAGCCGTGTCTATCCCCAAGGACAGGTATGAGCTGATGATCGACGATCTGCTCACGATGTCCGAAATCATTCAGTGCGTTGCAGATATGCGCACGCAGGATGTGAAGGCAATCCGCGAGTTCGGCAAGTTCGTCCCCGCCTTTGCCGCCTTTGAGAAGAACCGCCTGAGCCTCTATCGTGAGGCGGCGAAGGAAGCCGAGGAAATCTTCGACCGTTGGGCAGACGAGATTGACGATCTCGACGAGGACTTCATGGAAGATGAGGACTATGAGCCGGACGAGTATTACTCCGACTGATGCCCATTGAAATGTTGTCGGGTTTCATAGCCAACATTTCAATGGAAACACAAATCCAACAGAACAGGAGGTACACCACCATACAACTTGACATCATTCATACCGGCGATTGCCTTGAAATCCTGAAAACTCTGCCCGATGACAGCGTTCATTGCTGTGTGACGTCCCCTCCGTATTACGCGCTCCGCGATTACGGCATGGAGGCTCAGATCGGCAGAGAGACAACGCCGAAGGAATATATCTCGCGCCTGACGGAAGTGTTTACCGAAGTCAGGCGCGTTTTGCGTCCGGATGGAACGCTCTGGCTGAACATCTCGGACACCTACGCTGGAAAGGGCAATCAGGGAGATTTCATTGACCCGAAGAACCCCTACGGCAGAAACGGTCAGGCTGTGGCTCTCAACAACAAGGTTGAGGGCTGCAAGCCGAAGGACATGATCGGTATTCCGTGGATGCTTGCTTTTGCCCTCCGCGATACCGGCTGGTATCTGCGCAACGACATCATCTGGATGAAGGATAACCCCATGCCGGAGAGTGTGAAAGACCGCCTATCCCGCTGCTATGAGCATATTTTCCTGTTCTCAAAGTCCAAGAAGTATTTCTTCGACTACAAGGCGATCTCCGAGCCGATTGCTCCCGCGACGGCAGAACGTCTCAAGCGCGGCATGAAGGGCGGCAACAAATACGGCAAGCCCGTTCCCGGTCAGCCTCAGCCGCAGTCCATCAACCGTCCCCGCGAGCATGGCGAGATCAAGGATTGTGACATCAATCCACTCCGCAACAAGCGCGACGTCTGGAAGATCAACACTGTCCCCTTCAAGGGCGGTCATTACGCCGCCTACCCTCCGAAGCTGGTTGAAACCTGTCTTCTCGCCGGTTGTCCAGAAGGCGGCATTGTGCTTGACCCATTCATGGGAAGCGGCACAACCGGCATGGTTGCCTCGCAGATGGGGCGTCATTTCGTCGGCATCGAGTTGAATCCGGCGTACACCGAGCTTGCCTACAAGCGGATTGGAGGTGAAACCTGATGTCCAAGGAACCGGAGCTTAAAGCCCGCGACAAGGTAGTTGTGCGGATGATGCGAGAAGGCGCGGTTGAGGAAAACCTGACGGCTGGCACCGAGCAGCGTGTGTCAAAGCGGCTGGAAGATGCGGAGCTGGTGAAGCCCGGTGAGACAGCCGAGCCTTCCGAGGCACTTTCTGCGGAGGAACAGAAAAAGGTGCAGATGCGCCGTCAACAGCGTCAGTTTCAGGTGGAACACGCCGAGGATAACGACACACAGCAGCCCTCGGAAACGTCCGTCACAGAAGAGAAAAGGGCAGAAAATCCACCCCAGAATGCACCTGAACCGCTGCCCTCGGAAACGCCGTTCAAGCCCCCTGCTTTGGAGCAGCGCGGTGTTTCTTCTCATACCGGCACGGTGATTGCCGAAACGGTTGTCACACACAAGCTGCGCAAGACCTCTGCGGTTGAAGCCGTTGACGCGGATGCCGTTCTCTCCCAAGCGGCGGAGACTGCCTCCGCAAAGCCGGTCTCGGACGATGCCGTCCCGCCCACAAAGCGGATGCAGAAGCTCGAAAGAAAGTCAGAAAAGGCACATGAGCGTCTGGACGCTGCCCGTGAGAAGCTGCCCACGCACAAGGTCCTCAAGAAAGAGCGTGTCTTTGATGAGGAAACCGGCAAGGGCAAAACCCGCCTTCATTTTGAGGATGAGCTGAAAAAGCCCAAGGGCAAAGGCAAGCTGCAATTTGAGGCAGATAAAACCGTCCGCAAGGTCGGGGACACCCTCGCTTCCGGCATTCATGGCAAAATCCATGAGGTCGAACAGGAAAACACGGCGGTTGAGGCGGCGCATAAAACGGAGATCGCCGCTGAGACTGCCGCTCGGCATTTCAGTCATCATCGGGAAAGCAGCGTCAACAAGCCGTATGAGAAGGTTTCCAAGCTGGAACACAAGGCGGATGCTGCTGATGCGAAGCTCCAGTATGAGAGAAATCAGCAGGAGCATCCTGAGATGAAGAAGCAGAACATGAACAAGCACTACCAGAAGCAGAACATTAAGAAGGAATATGCCGCTGCTCGAAATGCCGGTTCTCAGACTGCCGGGACTGCAACAAAGAGCACCGGCAAGAAGCTCGGTGAGAAGGCGTCCGACAAGATCAAGGAGTTCTTTGAGAAGAACAAGAAGGTCTTCATCTGGATCGGCGTCGGAATTGCCCTTCTCGTTTTGCTCGGTGCTGGAATCAGCTCGTGTTCGATGCTCACCTCTACCGGCTCGTCGGTTATCGCTTCCTCTTATCTCAGCGAGGATGACGCGATGCTGGGCGCAGAAGCGCAGTATTGCCAGATGGAGCAAGATCTGCAACGCTATCTCGACACCTACGAAAGCACTCACAACTATGATGAATACCACTTCGATCTGGACGATATTGAGCATGACCCCTATGTGCTGATCTCCATTCTCTCGGCTCTCCATGAGGGCGAGTTCACGCTGGACGAGGTGCAGGGTACGCTCCAAATGCTGTTTGAAAAGCAGTACATCCTCACCGAAGAGGTTATCGTCGAAACCAGATACCGCACGGAAACCGACACATGGACGGACGCAGACGGCAACACGCACACGGAAACCTATCACGTCCCGTATGACTACTACATCTGCAACGTGAAGCTCGAAAACTTCAATCTCTCCCACGTCCCGGTCTACATCATGTCTCAGGAACAGCTTTCCATGTACGCAACGTATATGTCGGTGCTGGGCAACCGTGAGGATCTGTTCGGTGACTCTCCCTATGTGGACAAGTACATCACAAATCCGCCCGCTGACTACGATGTCAACCCGGAATACCTGAACGACGAGAAGTTTGCAACGCTGATTACCGAGGCGGAAAAGTATCTCGGCTATCCGTATGTGTGGGGCGGCTCCAATCCCGACACATCCTTTGACTGCTCCGGCTTTGTCAGCTATGTTCTCACGAACAGCGGTCTTGTGAATACCGGACGGCTGGGCGCACAGGGGCTTTACAATGTCTGTGCGCCGGTCTCAAGGGCGAATGCACAGCCCGGTGATCTTATCTTTTTCGTCGGGACGTATGACACCCCCGGCGTGTCTCACGTCGGCATCTACGTTGGTGATGGGGTCATGATCCACTGCGGCGACCCCATTCAGTACACATCCATCAACTCTTCCTATTGGCAGCAGCATTTCTACGCCTTCGGAAGACCCGCCTATTAAAAGAAAGGAGTTTTGCATGAATCCCAAGTACCAGAAAGTCCTCTCCGACATTGAGAAGGCTGAAAAGAAGAAGTCCGAAATCGAAGGTCAGCTCAAGGAGCTGTACGACAAGAAGACGGAGCTGGAGAACCTTGAAATCATCAACACCGTGCGCTCTATGGTGATGGACAAGGATCAGATCATGGCGTTCCTGTCTTCCATGAAGGACGGCACCAAGCCCGCTGAAAATACGGAGGTAATCGACAATGCGTAAGAAATTTCGTTTTCTGACCGTCCTTGCGGTCTGCGTCATGGTGATGTCCTGCTTCTCGGTGACGGCGTTTGCCTACGCCGATGATACCGAGCAGAACCTTCCCGTCACCGAGGCAACCCAGCCGGAACAGCAGCCCGCAGTCACTCCCGCACCGGAAAAGCCGAAGGGTGAGCCGATTGACGATGAGGGCAACGCCCACACCCGCGACTTGCTCTATGACAAGGCAACCAACAAACAGTTCATCACTGTTCAGACGAAAAACGGCAACACCTTCTTCATTGTCATCGACTACGATGCCCCCATCAACGAGGATGAGGAACAGTATCAGACGTATTTCCTCAACATGGTCGATGAGAGCGATCTGCTTGCGCTGCTGGATGAAGATACTGCGGCGGCTCTGACCACCTGTAACTGCAAAGAAAAGTGCGCTGCCGGTCAGGTCAACACAGACTGCCCGGTCTGCAAGACCAACATGAGCGAATGCACCGGCACAGCCCCCGTTACACCTGAGCCGGATAAGGACGCAGAAACCGATGCTCCCGCCCCTAAACCCGAAAAGAAATCCAACATCGGCATGATCCTCGTCATCTTCGTTCTTGCCGGTGCTGCGGGTGCAGCTTATTACTACATCAAGTTCGTCAAGGGCAGAAAGCCCAAGGATGAAGATATGGACTTCTTTGATGATGAAGGCTACGAGGAAGAGCCGTACATCAACGAGGATGATGAGCCGCAGATTGCGGAGGATGCTGAAACGGATGGTGATGAAGATTGATCTTAGTCATTGCTGAAAAGCCCAGTGTTGCCCAGTCCATCGCAAAGGTTCTGGGCGCAACGTCCCGAAAGGACGGCTATATGGAGGGCGGCAATTACATTGTTTCGTGGTGCTTCGGTCATCTGGTGGAGCTGGCAGACGCCAGCTCCTACGATGAGCGGTATGCCAAGTGGCGGTATGACGATCTGCCCATTGTTCCGAAGAACTGGATGTTCGAGGTCACAAAGGACAAAGCCCAGCAGTTCAAGGTGCTGTCCTCTCTCATGAAGGACAAGCGCGTCACCGAGCTGGTCTGCGCAACCGACGCAGGATAGTGCGGATAGGTGACTTAAGGAAAAGAAAAAAGAGACCTCATCTCGTTGAAAATCAAATTTCAAAGTCATTAAAGGAGCTATTCAAATGAAACGAAATCAGAATTTCGATCATAATCACTCTCAAAAAGTGCTTTCCTGCCACTATAACATGGACACCAACCGGGTGGAAGCCCGATTTGAAGATGGCACCACCCTTGCCATCGACTGTATCGCCGTTGAGGACGAATACGGCAATACCCCGGCACAGCGAGCTGAACTTGACTGGCTGCTGTACAACAATCCGCTGGAGTACGCACAGATGGTGCTGAGCGGGGAGATAGAGCACTACCTCACGCTCGGCTGTGATCATGGCAAACTGAAAGACTAACCTCTAAATAGACCAAACAGCCCTCTACCTGCAATCTTTGCAAATGGAGGGCTGTTTGCTTATTTTAAATTTTCCCTTTGCTCATGGTAGTGCAAAATCAACTGCCCAATGACCAAAGAAATCATAAACATCAGGCAAATCCACTGGTCACTTATAAATATCCTTCTAAAATTCAATGGATTTTGCTATTTCTAACACCTGTTCTTCCGACACAAAATTCGATTCGAGTTCAACCGCTACAAAGCATTCTTTCTCATTATTATATGAGAGAATGCCCCAGTTGTTCACCGGTTCAACGCTTGCACCATCCTGATAAACTACCGTTGTAAGTGCAGTCGTTCCATATTTGTTTGTTTTGACCACCTCATACCTGCTGTCTGTATCAAATCTGTACACTGATCCAAGCCGAAGTGCAGAATATACGACCTGCACAGAATCTTTATCTCCCTCGTATGGTTCATAATTGCTGTAACCAATTGCACCGATTAGTGTGCGATTACTGTCATAAATGTCATACACGGTGTACAGCGGATTCAATCCAGCAAGTATGAGCGGCTCAAGTTCGGTGCCCGACTTCTTTGTTTTCTCCTGAAATTCCCACCCTTGTGGGAGTGTAATCGAAATCGTACTGCCAGATTGTCCGGACCCTTGTGCAGCGAATTCAATTTCATGGCTTGGAATTTTTTCATCTTTCAAAAAAAGGAAAGCTCCCAAAAGTACTACAACGCCAGTGAACATCATCAAAAACGCTTTTTTGTTTTTCATATTCTAGCCTCGAAAACCTTTTGCTGTTTATCTATAAAAAACAACTAGCGATTAATTGATTTTGACAATGCCAACGGACGGATTATTGTAGGATGAATTATCATAGTAATAATGAAGAATCTCTGTATATGTATACGACTTTGTACTTGCAAGATAATTCGAGCCATTCTGACGCAGTCGCCCAGAATTTTTACCATCCGTATTAGAACTTCCTGCAAAGTAAGACGTAAAAAACAGTTGTCCACCAGAACTCACAAGCTTTTTGCCATCGACAGCATTGATTGCATTTGTGATTGCCGGTTTCGTTTGATAGCTGCTTTTATATGCAACATCGCCATACTTTATATCACAGCCCTCAGCAGAACGATACCCAGCGGCATGTGCCCACCAACCACACATCTTGATAGCCATAACATTGGCTTTGATTGCCTCATCGTAATACCCCATATTTCCGATTTCATTGTAGGTAACATTTTTCAGATAAGTTGAGAATGCAACATTTTTGACCGCTCCCTTCTCATCTTTTACCTTAATGTAATCCGGTTGACTTTGATAAGAAACAAATCCATAACTTTGTCTCGATACCGTAACACCGGCTGGAACGCTTCCGAGATCGCGTGGACATTTGCAAATGCCTCCGATTTTCCAACCACTTGCTTCTCGAATCATCAGTACAAGACTAAAGTTTGTGCCGTTCCCGAAATATTCGCCCGTTTCGGTTTCCATATCTGTAATAGTCTTGTAGCAGGCATAATTTGTGCCAGAATCATAGTACCGGTTAAATTCATAATATTTCGGAGCATAGACGTTGTTTACTTTTTCAGCATAAAGCAGTTCGGCTTTATCAATATCTAAAAGCCCCAATCTTTTAGCCTGGTTAAATGCATTCTGCGCAAATTCGCGATAGTATCCATATACCGAACTTGCGAAATAATTTACCCAAGACTCATGGTCTGTTGGAGAGAACGATTCAAAAAAATTTTTCAGAACATCTTTGGGATTCTCGGAAGCTGTTGTAGCAAAAGCAGTATTGCCCAAATTCAGTGTTACACTTGCCGTCATAATACTTGCTACACTCAGCTTCATAAAATCCCGGCGGTTAATCTCGTTATTCATAAAATATCCTCCATTACTTTTTTGCATCCGCACATCCATATCGAATGCGATAATGTTTGCCGTTTCTTTCTCTTGATATTTTCTTCTCAGCAATAATCACCTCTGCACTGGAGCCACCCTTTCTATTTTATAAAATTACAGCTAGATATCAGACAACTCGCGTTGGTCTCTCCTTTACAATTACCTCCCACCTTTCTAATTTGTTGAAATATATAACAGTTTCACTTATCTGCTGGTACTGCCAGTAATGGTTTCACTCCGCCCATCGGAATAGCTAAAGGTTGCAGAATACTCCAGCCTGTAAGATTTTCCAGGCTTAGTGTTAAAGTTACCGCTCCCCACGCAGGTTGAGGTCGTGCTGCTGTTCGAGCAGCTACTTACTTTTTGCCATGTTCCAATTGTTCCCTTTTCATAGAGAACGCCTGAAACGCTGATTTTCTTTACTTCAGTTCGTGTCTGGGCATCAACTTGATAGTATGTTTGGTAAATAGATCCGTTGACCGTACTATCGCCTACATACCGCTCAGACTTTTCAACGGCCATTGCGGTGCAAGCAAAACTCAAGCAAATCACCGCTGAAATAACAATGGACAACAAACGCTTTTTCGACATAGACATACACCTCCGTTTTTTGGCTCCTATCAAGAGCCTTTGTATAGTCAACGTAATTCGCATCTGCTTCGTTTCAATTTTCAGGAGAAATTTTTTCAAATTTTCCATCTTTGTAAGTTCAGACAAAAAGGAAGCCGGACATTTGTGAACTCTCACAAGTGTCCGGCTTCCTTAACGGATGCTTTCTGCAATTTTTATAATCTCATCGTAGGGGATGTCTCCCATAACGGTATGCGCAATGCCATTACTCTCCCAGTTCAAGGTGTAAACCTGCTGTCCATCTTCACCTGAGCTGGTTCCAAGTACACCGTCTGCTTCTCCGACCCTTACGGTTTCGTACACTGTATGCTCATTATCAAATAGGGACTGCTGCCCCGGCTGGATAATTGAGCAACGGACAGTGTAGCTTTCTTCTGCTTCTTTTGACGAGTAAACATGTAAAAAGTTTTCTGCTCGTTCAAATTTCTGCGCATTGTCCATTTCAAAGCCGTCCGGCACATAATGGTCACTGTATCCATCCGGCAATCGTTCCAGCGGTTCGCCATCCACCTGATAAGTCAACTGCATCTCAATGGGCAGAAATTTTTGAATCATCGTGTAGACTGCCCTGCGAAAATCCGCATTGACTGCAAGAGCACCAATGGTCAGTATTACAAGTGTCAATGCCGCAAGCAACACCCGTTTCAACACCGGACGGTGTTTTTTCCTCCGTAATGCTGCTGCCATTCGGTCATCCCATTGGGATGTATCCGGGTAAAGTTCCTCAAGTTGTTCTGGTGTTGGCAGGGTATCCAGTTCCTTTTGTGCATCTGCACGAAGTGCAATCATCAAGGCCGCTTCAAATGAAATGTTTGTCTGCTCACTCATGGTTACTCAACTCCTTCCATAATAGTTTTCGCCCTCGAAAGAGCCGTGTTCGTACTACTTCGTCCGTTAATCCCAGCGATTTCGCAATCTCACGATTTGTATATCCCATTGCCAAAAGGCGTAATGGGTCACGATATTTCGGTTTCATTTGTCCAATCAGTTCTGTCAACCTCTCGATATTGTCAACACTGATTATTGCATCATCTGGCACTGGCGCATTATCCTCAATATCTGGGATTTCTTCCAGCGATTCTTCGCGCCGCTTGCGAAGCTGATCATACGCACGGCTTCTACTACAACTAACGAGATAGGCAGCGAGTTCGTGACAGTTTTCTCGATGAATTTTAGAAAAATTTTTTGCAACGTACAAAAACACCTCTTGCAACACATCCTCTGCCAGATATGAATCGCCCATAATCTTGTAAGCGGTATGATAGACTAGCCGCTTATAAGTATTATATACATCTATAAACTGTTCTTCATTGCTTTGATCGTCAAGAACAGCTAAGTACAGAGAAAGCAACACAACCACCTCCAACTGATTCGCATGGATTGGATGTAGTGTACCACGAACCAACAAAAATGTCGAATGTCACTAATGTTGTAAAGGAGCGTGATGCCATGACCCAACCAAAAACTGACCTCGCCTATTTCCGTAGCGAAAAAGCCAAAGCAGAGCAGAAGCTGCGATCTTGTCAGCACCGAGAGAAAATTCTTGAACGCCGGATGTCAGAGCTGAACCGGAGAGAGCGTGTACATCGTCTTTGCACCCGTGCCGGAATGCTGGAAAGTTTTCTGGTTGCGCCGGAAGAACTCACCAACGATCAGGTGATGGAGCTGCTGAAAATTGCGTTCCGTCAACCAGAAGTTGCGCTGGCACTTGCAAAGATGATTCACGACTTGCAGGAACGCCGCAGCGTTTCAAACCCTTTAGAATAAAGGGCGCAATTATACACCGTTCCGGTGAAATTGCGGTCTTGCAGACGGCTCGATGAAATCGAAGCTGGCGTTTGTTCGCCAGCCCGATTCCATCCCAAGGAAAACTGCATTTTCCTTGCGCTGCCTTGCAGCTATCCTTTTGCGGATCCCGCCTTGCCCCGAAGTGCGCAGCACTCCGCATCAAGGCGGCGAGCAAAACCGAATACGATTTCCGACCGTTCAACAAGAACTATCTTGCTGGGCGGTCTTTTTGTTTGGGGGTGATGCCTATTTCGTGTCCGCATTTCAAAATCACCATCGTAAAACGCAGCCAAGGGCAGTCCGCTGTTGCTGGCGCAGCCTACCAGAGCGGCGAACGGCTGTTCAGCGAATACGACCAGAAAACGAAATTCTACAACAAGAAGAAAGAACTCGTCCACTCCGAGATCATGCTGCCGCCCCATGCGCCGCCCGGATATGCAGACCGGGCAACGCTCTGGAACGCAGTAGAATCCGTTGAAAATCAATGGAACTCGCAGCTTGCCCGCCGCATCGTGCTGGCACTTCCGAGAGAAGTTCCGAAAGACCAGTATCTTCCCATGCTCAAAGAATTTTGCAAAGAGCAGTTCGTTTCCAAGGGCATGATTGCTGACTTCGCCATCCATGACAAAGGCGATGGGAACCCACACGCCCACATTCTGCTGACCATCCGGGCAATGGACGAACACGGCAAGTGGTTGCCGAAAGCCCGCAAGGTTTACGACCTTGACGAAAACAGCGAGCGCATCCAGCTCCCATCCGGCAACTGGAAATGCCACAAGGAGAACACGGTGGACTGGAACGACCAGAAGTATGCCGAGGTCTGGCGGCACAGTTGGGAAGTTGTTACAAACCACTATCTTGAAGCCGCTGGCAGACCGGAACGTGTTGACCTCCGCTCATTCGAGCGTCAGGGAGTGCAGCAGATTCCGACCGTCCATCTCGGCCCCGCTGCTCACCAGATGGAAAAGCGAGGAATCGAAACCTTTCTCGGAAATCTCAACCGGGATATTCGCGCGGCCAACAGCCTGATGCAGTCCATTCGCAGCACTATCCGAGGTCTGCAACGCTGGATCGCAGACCTGACCGAAAAGAAGCAGATTCTTCTGGACGCACTGGAACAGGCCAAGGAGCCAACGCTGTCCGATCTTCTGGTGGACTATTTCAATCTCCGCAATGAGCAGCGCAGCGATTGGTCGAGCAAGGCGCAACTGAAATGTTCTGCCCGTGACCTCAACGAAGTCATGCAGGCTGTTGATTATCTGAAAGCCCACTCGCTGAACACGGTCGAGGACTTGAACGCTGCAATCAAAGACCTGAGCCAGACCGCCGCCCCGTTGCGTAAGCAGTTGAAGCAGAACGAGAACCGGATGCGGGCAATCGCCCAGATCAAGGACGCTGCTGCCATCCATGCCAAGCTGAAGCCCATCCACGATACCTTTCTAAAGAAGAACTTCAAGCTGACAAAGGATGCCTATGCAGCCCAGCACAAAGAAGAACTGGACGCTTTCAATAAAGCTGTCCGCACTCTGATGAAGCTGAACGGCGGCACGACCGTGGATTTTTCGGCATTGGATGCCGAATTTTCTGCGCTGCAATCGGGCAGCGCAGAGCTGCGCAGCCAGCTGGAAACTTTGCAGCCTGACCTGACCGCACTGAAAAATGTGCGCAAGTATATCGACCTTGTGCTGAATAAGCAGCAGCTTTCCGCACCGGGCGGCAAGACCCCAGAGAAAGAATCTGTGCTGAAGCAGTTGGAGCAGCTTCAGCAAGAAAAATCAAAACACAAAGCGATTACCGCCATGAACCGCGAAGAATCGCTCTAAATCATATTTCTGCCACTGATGTGTCATTGCAGTCTGTGGCAGGAATACATAGATTTTTTTACATTGTAAAACAATCCAAATGTGACTTTTTTGTTAATTCTCAAAATTATGGGTGTCTAAAGGTCTTTCTCGATGCCTACCAAGTGAGAGAAGAATTTCAAGGTGAGCATTTCTAAATGCAACAATTTGATTACAATCCTGCTTCGGATGCTACGAAACCGCTGTTCTCGTCGGCTACCTATTGAGCGATCTTTTTTTATTTCCGGCGTATGCAACGTCCCGGTTTCAGAAAACTCACGGCTAAGACTACTTATGAACTTTTTGTGAATTCTTAAAAGCGAGGGTGTCTTTTAGCTCCTCTCGATGGCTCGTATATAGAAGCTGATTTTTTGGAAACCCAACTTCCGCAGATTTTCCATACGTTCTTTGACAACAGAATAGTTCAATCGTCCGGTACGTCACAAAAGGTACTTCTGTAACTCGCAGCCCGGTCATGACGAAGACGGGGTGGCTGAAATGCCAATGATGCGGTAAAAATCCGCTGCCGGACGATTCCCCACTCCTAGGGAGCCGAGGGCGAATATGGGAGACCTATATCATATTAACGCAGACGAGTTTGTTCAAGCCCGCCTGCGATGGGGAGCTGGAGGAGATGCCGGCTCTCGTTACATCCGCTTCCTCAACGGAACCTTCCGCCCAATCAGCGGGGGTAAAACAAGAGGAGAAAGACGATTGGAGTCCATTCCTTTCCGCACTTGCAGCACATGAACAGGAGGTTTGCCCTTGAACAAAGAAAAATCCGAGAAGAAGTCTGCTGAACGCAGCCGTGCGCCGAGAAGTCCGAAGTCCGTGCGTCTGATCGTAGAACGCCACTATATTGGCAATGTGCCGATGAACACGCTTTTTCAACGGCTTGCAGAGGAAGAAATTCGGAAAACTGCCGAATCGTATCTTGCAGCTGGCTAATTGGACGTTTTACTGCGGAAAAGAGCTTGCATCATCGCACAGGTTTCGATACAATGTGATTGATGAGGTCTCTTTTCCATTATGGAGGTACACATGGAAAAGGACAAAAAAGTAACCGCTTTATACTGCCGCCTGTCAAAAGATGACGGGTCAGCCCATGAAAGCCTGAGCATCCGCACACAAAAGGCGATGCTTATGGAGTATGCCACACGCAACGGTTTCGGAAATTGCCAGTACTATGTCGATGATGGTTACAGTGGAACGAACTCTGACCGTCCTGCCTTTCAAGAACTGCTGGATGATATCCGGGATGGAAAGGTAGCGACCGTCATTACCAAAGACCAATCCAGACTTGGACGCAACCACATCGAAACCGGAACGTATATGGAAATCTTTTTTCCGGAACACGGTGTCCGCTATATTGCAATCAACGATGGTTACGATTCCAACGAGCAATCCCAGATGGATATTGCTCCGTTCAGAAACATCATCAATGAAATGTATGCCAAGGATACTTCCCGTAAAATCAAGAGTGCTCTTCGGACACGCAAGAAAAGTGGGAAGTATATCTCCAGCGGCGCACCGTTTGGCTATCAGAAAGACCCTGCCGACCACAACCACCTTGTGATCGACCCGAATACCGCCCCTGTTGTTGAGTATCTCTATTCATTGGCGGAGGAAGGACTTGGGCTTCACCGTATCGCCAAACGGCTTCACGATGAGAAAATCCTGAAGCCGTGCTACTACAAAAAAGAGATGTTTGGTCGCTTTGTCGATGATGAAAAGATGTATGATTGGGATTCTGCCTATGTCAGTCAAATTCTGCACAGCCCGGTCTACGCCGGACACATCATCTATGAAGCAAAACCTACTGTGTCCATGAAATCCAAGAAGCGACGTTATATCCCTTTTGAAGAACGTGCTATTGTTCCGAACACGCATGAAGCAATCATCCCACAAGACCGTTGGGAGAATGTGCAGCGAATCCTTTATAGCCGTTCCGGTAGTTTTATGTGCGATAAGACCGAATACGACAACATCTTCAAAGGAATCGTTCGCTGCGCAGATTGTGGCAGAACAATGTTGGTCAAAGTTGAAGCCCGCCGCAAACGCAATAACATTTTGGATCAGACATTTTATTGTTGCAGCACTTATCGGAAGTATGGTGCGAAAGCCTGCGCCTCTCACAACTTGGAAGCCCGTGTTTTGCATGAAGCTGTCCTTGCTGACATTCAGGCACACGCAAAGGCCGCTGTGGGCAACCGAGACGCCCTTGTGCGAAAAATTGCAGACCAGATGCACCTTCGGGTATCTTCTGACCGGGCGCAGCACAAGCGGGAATTGAAACAGTGTAAAGCAAGAATCGCAGAAATCGAAGATTTGTACGCAAAACTTTATGAGGATGTGTCAAAGGGGCTTCTCCCGGAGAAACGTTTTCAAATGCTTGCAGATCGCTATGACAAGGAACAGGCTGAACTGACCGAAAAAATCGAGCAGTACGAACAGGAAGGTCGTGCTGAACACGATCAGATGGATAAGATTCAGGATTTTATTGATGAAGTCAGCAAGTATGCTGGCATCACCGAACTGAACTATAAGATTCTGCACCAGCTGATCGACAAGATTCTGGTATCCAAAGCGGAAAAGGTCGATGGCGAATACGTCCAGAAAATCCAGATTTTCTACCGCTTTATCGGCCCATTGGATGCCATTGAGTAACAACGTCAGAAAAGTCACCTCCGAGAACTATCCAACAGATTCCGGACGTGAGGGCGAGTTGATCTTCCGCTTGGTGTACAAGCAAGCGGGATGCAAAAAGTCCTTCTCTCGCCTGTGGCTGTCCAGCATGGAGGAATCTGCCATCCGGGAGGGTTTCGCTCACCTGAAACCATCAACTGAATACGATGCGCTGTACAACGCAGCACTCTGCCGGGAACGTGCCGACTGGATGGTCGGTATCAATGCGTCCCGGCTTTTTTCATGCCTGTACAGCCAGCCTTTGGCGGTAGGGCGTGTTATGACCCCAGTGCTTGCCATGACGGTGGTGCGGGAAGCCGCCATTGCCGCCTTTGTGCCGGAGAAATTCTACACGGTTGCCCTGACCCTTGCAGACGGCGGCACCGCATCCAGCAAGCGGTTTGTCCAGAAAGCGGATGCCGAACTGCTGCTTTCCAAATGCCGAAAGGAGGGGCGTGTCACGGTGCAGAAGATGGAACGCAAGGAAAAGTCCGAGAACCCGCCGCCGCTGTACGACCTTACCGCATTGCAGCGGGATGCAAACCGTCTTTTGGGATTTACGGCGCAGCAGACCTTGGACTATGCCCAAAGTCTTTACGAAAAACGGCTCATCACCTATCCCCGCACAGACAGCCGGTTTTTGACGGAGGACATGGCGGCCTCCCTGCCGGGGCTGGTGACGGACACGGGCAGGGCGTTTGCTGTGGAAGAGCCGTTTCCCATCCATGTGCAGCAGGTCATCAACGGCAGCAAGGTCACCGACCACCATGCGCTGCTGCCTACGAAAAGCATGGCGAATGCAGACCTTGCCGCACTCCCTGCCGGGGAGCGGAATATCCTGCGGCTGATTGCTGCACGGCTGCTCTGTGCCGTGGGTGAACCTTACTGCTATGCAGAAACCACATTGACTACCATCTGCGCAGGCGCAGAATTTACCGCCAAAGGCAAGGTGGTGCTGTCCGAGGGATGGAAAGTAGTAGAGCGGAAAATGCTAGGAGAACTGCTGGGTAAGCAGAAAGAACCGGCTGTTCTGCCCGATGTGCAGGAGCAGAGCCAGTGCAGCGTTGCCGGTGCCGAACTGAAAGAGGGCCAAACGTCCCCGCCGAAAGCCTACACGGATGTTATATGCTATGAAAGGGGGATAAGAAATCGCCCATAGAAAGGAGAATTGACCCATGAAAACAAAGCAAACAGGAAGCGGAAAAATCACAGCCCTTTATGAGAGGTTGAGCCGCGACGACGAACTGACAGGCGACAGCAATTCGATTATCAATCAAAAGAAGCTGCTTGAAGATTATGCAAAATCGCATGGCTTTACTAACTGCGTCCACTTTACCGACGATGGGTGGTCTGGGGCTAATTTTGACCGTCCGAATTGGAAGCGCATGATTGAAAGCATTGAAAGCGGCGAGGTTTCCCATGTCCTTGTAAAAGATTTAAGTCGCGTCGGTAGGGATTACTTGCAAGTGGGATTTTATACCGAAGTGATGTTCAGAGAAAACGGCGTGCGCTTTATCGCCATTGCCAACGGTGTAGACAGCGACAAACGGGAAAGCAGCGAGTTTGCGCCGTTTTTGAACATTATGAACGAGTGGTATGTTCGTGACTCCAGCCGCAAAATCACAACTGTTTTACGGGCAAAGGGAATGTCCGGCGCACATTTGACAAACCATTGCATATACGGCTACAAGAAAGACCCGAATGATAAAAACCATTGGATTATTGACGAGGAAGCCGCCGAGGTAGTACGCCGGATTTACCGAATGGCGATAGAGGGCAAAGGCCCGTATGAAACCGCCCGTATTCTTGCGTTGGAAAAGATAGAAAGACCGTCCTACTATCTTGCACAGCGCGGCATGGGAAATCACAAGTCAAACTACAATTCAACCGAGCCTTACGCATGGCGCGGCAATACAATTTCCGATATTCTGTCAAAGCCGGAATACATGGGGCATACAGTAAACTTTCGGACTTACAAGGAAAGCTACAAGGACAAACGCTCCAAAGCGACACCCAAAGAGGATTTAGTTATCTTCGAGGACACACAGGAAGCCATCATTGACAAAGAAACATGGGAGCGCGTACAGTCATTGAGAAAAACAATCCGCAGAACTGACACCATCGGAGAAGCCAACCCCTTAACCGGCTTAATGTTTTGTGCCGATTGTGGGGCGAAGATGTATAACCATCGAGGGAAAGCGGGAAAGGCGCGGGATTGGGCGGGGCGACCAAACGGGAAAAGGCGTCCAGACCGCGACGAATACAACTGCTCCCGATACGATTTAGGAAATCAGCGATATGACACCTACTGCACCACCCACCTTATCCGCACCGTTGTTGTAAATGAACTGCTACTTGAAGCGATAAAGGAAGTATGCAACTACGCGCAGAACAATGAAGCCGCCTTTATTGAACAAGTCTGCTCCGCTTCCGGGGAACGGCAGAAAAAGGCTATCAAGACCATACGGCAGAGGAAACAGCGCAGCGAGAAACGCGCCGATGAATTGAGCCGCTTGATACGAAAGCTCTATGAGGATAATGTCAATGGGAAACTTTCTGATAAGCTCTTTGAGCAAATGCTACACGATTTTGAACTTGAATTGGACGGGCTGAACACAAGCATTACCCAAGACCAACAGGAGCTTGACCGTATCAGCAGCGAGAGCGTCAATGCGGAAAAGTTTATCGCTCTTGTGAAGCGGTACACAGATTTTTCCGAGCTTACCCCCGCCATGATAAATGAGTTTATTGAAAAAATCCTTGTCCACCAAGCGGAGGGTAAAGGGGCAAGCCGCACACAGGAAATTGAGATTTTCTTTAACTTCGTGGGCAAGGTAGAAATCCCACACGAGGAAGTGGAACTGACGGAGGAAGAAATCGCCGCGATAGCCGAACAGGAACGCCGACGGGCAAAGAAAGCCGAGTACAACCGCCGCTATATGCAGAAAAAACGCAAACAATGGAAAGAGCAGCAAGAACAGGCACAGGAGCCGCAAGAGCCTATCGAGCTTCCTCTTGTGCAGGACGAGAAAGGAGCATTGAGCGCATGAGAAGATTGATTGACAACGGCGACGCACCCGCCAAGAAAAAGCCCCCTATCGGGCATTACGGACACTTGCGGAAAGCCTACCTTGAGGGCTACCGCCCCGACCTCTACACCACCCTTGTCGCAAGCGAAACCCTCTATGAGCATTGCGCCGAGATTGAAGCCGCCGTCCGTCGCCGCCTTGACCTCATTATCCCGCAGCTTGCCGAGGGTGCGGGCGCAACCGAGGAACTGAAAGCCGCAGACCCCATGCAATGGGTGGGGCTGATGAACACCTGCAAGGCGCAAGCGGAGGAAATCGTCAAGTTTGAGCTTATCTATGTATGAGCGTCAAGAGCCGGAAAAATCCCATATTTCACGATAGAAACGCTCTGGACGAGGAATGTATCGCCGGAGCGTTTTCTATTGGAAAATCCTCATTTTCCCCAAGTCAAGAGCCGGGAAAAACACCCGAAAAATGCCCCTATTGCGTAACAGGGGCGCAGAAAGGAGAGTTTATGAGAACAGGGCTTACCAAGCAGGAAAAGACCACCGATATATGGTTTGACGAGAAAGACCCCCTTATCCATATCCGCACCCATAACACCGACTTAAAAAGGCGGCTTGCCGCTTATGCCGAGCAGTATCCCGACGAGTGCTGTAAGACTGACACAGACCCCGAAACAGGCTGCATGGAGTTTGATATTGCAAAGGGGCGTTTCTCTTTCCGTCTGACCGCCCCATACAGCGAGGAACGCCGGCAAGCGGCGCGGCAGTATGCCAGAGAGAATACCGTCGCTGATAGACTGAAATGATGTAGATTTATTCAAAAATTTCTGCTATACTTTTCTTAAGTAAACGGAACGATAAATCGAACTCGATTTAGGAGGAAATACATGAAAAATTTTTTAATTCTCACATTGTGTTTTTTACTGACTTTCTCAATGACTGCATGTGGTAAGGAAGATACCACTTCCAATATCCCTGATAATTCAGAATTAGCATTGAATACAACAAGTTCAGAAGTAACCAAAGATGTAAATAGTTCCGAAGAAATGGACAGTGAAAACGAAATGAAACAAGATAACATTGAGTTTAGGCTTACTATTAACGATACCTATTATCCTATTCCAATCACTTTGAAGCAGTTTATTGATGAGGGTTGGAGTATAAGCGACAAGACACCATATTTCTTAAATCCAATGGTGGGCGAAGATTATTATGAAATGCGTACAAACTGGTCATTATCAAAAAATGGTGAGGGCATTCTTCCGGGAGGTTCTATTATTCGACTGTTAGAAAAAGACGGTGTACTTCTGGAAGTCACAATTACAAACCAAGCAACTACCGAAGAAACCGAGCCATATCAAAAAATTGAAGATGGAGTTATTGATTCTATCACCGTTTTTTATGATGAAGCGCATACCAGTATTAAGCTGAATGATAGGGAATTGAACAGTTTAACACCGGATATATTGATAAAGGATTATCCTGTCAGTGATGGCTGGGTTCATTGTCCAAACAATTACAGGGACTATCCAGAATTTGGTGTTTCAACAGTGCATGACATCTCAAATGATTTGGACCAGTGTAATAGAAGCATTACGGTTTATTTTGATTTGGAAAACTCTGCATTCAAGATAACAGTATTGAACGAAACACCTCTGGAAAATTAACCTAATGTTATAAGAAAGGGCAGCCGAGAAAATCGACTGTCCTTTTTCTATGCCTATGAGCAGAAAGGAGCAACCACTTATGACAAAACCAAAAGGGAAAACCTGCGGGGAACTGCAAGCCGAGATTGAGGACGGAAAAAAGAAAATCCGGCAGTTTGAGAACCGGGAAAAGATGTTGCGTCAGAAGCTATCCAAAGAGGAACGCAGAACACGCAGCCACCGCCTTATCGTCCGGGGCGCAGTCTTTGAAAGCATTATGCCGGAAGCAAAGAACATGAGCGACGAGGAAGCCGCAACACTTCTTAGGCTTGCTTTGACGAGTAAGCCGGTACGGGAATATCTGAAAAAACGAGCCGAGAACGGGAACGCTGAATAAATCCCTTAGACACTAAGGGCGCACTTATACACCCTAACGGGCGTGTGCGCTCTGCCGAGGGCTTTATCTCCGCACAGGAATTTTACCCCGCGCTACGATTAGCGGCTTTGCCGCATACAGGGGACGCTACACTTCCCCTGCGACAGCTTGCGCTGTCTACCCTTTTGTGTACTTGCGGAAACCGAACACCTTGCTACGCAAGCTATTCATTTTCCACAAGTTTTATATCCGCTATACTGGAGGTGATACCCATAGCCATTTACCATTGTAACATCAGCATAGTCAGCCGGGGCAAAGGCAAATCAGCAGTTGCCGCAGCCGCCTACCGAAGCGGCGAAAAGCTGACAAACGAGTGGGACGGAATGACCCACGACTACACCCGCAAAGGCGGCGTTGTCCATACTGAAATCATGCTGCCGCCCCATGCCCCGCCCTCTTTTTCTGACCGTTCAACCTTGTGGAACAGCGTGGAGCTTTACGAGAAAGCCGGGAACGCCCAGCTTGCGCGTGAGATTGACGCAGCGCTCCCCATAGAATTATCCAGAGAGGAACAGATCCGGCTTGTCCGGGAATACTGTTCCTCTCAATTTGTTTCCAGAGGAATGTGTGTTGATTATGCCATTCACGACACCGACAGCGGCAACCCCCATTGTCATATCATGCTGACTATGCGACCACTTGACGAGCGCGGCGCATGGGCGGCGAAGTCCAAAAAGGAATATGACCTTGACGAAAACGGCGAGCGTATCCGCTTGCCAAGCGGCAGATACAAGACGCACAAAGTTGACCTTACAGGCTGGAACGACAAGGACAACACCCTCTTGTGGCGCAGGGCATGGGCTGACTTTACCAACGACTTTTTGGAGAGGAACGGAAGTCCGGAGCGTATCGACCACCGCAGCAACGCCGAGCGCGGCATAGACGAGATACCTACCGTCCACATGGGCGTGGCGGCTTGCCAGATGGAGAAGAAAGGTATCGCCACCGAGAAAGGCGAACTGAACCGGAATATCCAAAAGGCAAACCGCCTTATCCGGGAAATCCGGGCGCAGATTGGGAAGCTCAAAGAATGGATTGCCGACCTGTTCAAAGCGCGGGAAACCGCCACGGAGCAGCCGCCGCAATCTCCCAACCTCGCAAATCTGTTGATGAAGTATTTGAGCGTTCAGAGAGAAAAGAGCCGGAAGTATTCGCAGCGTTGGCAACAACAGCACACAGCCGATGAACTGAAAACCATAGCGGCAGCGGTCAACTTTCTTTCCGAGCATGGTATCTCTAATCTTGATGAGCTGGACGCTTCTCTTTCCTCTGTCAGTGATAAAGCCTATTCAATCCGGGAGGGAATGAAAACCGCCGAGCAGCGCATGAAAGAACTGCAAAAACTCATGGAGTACGGCAGAAATTATCAAACCTACAAGCCCATACAGGACGAGTACCGGCAAATCCGCTGGAAAGGAAAACAGGAGAAGTTTGCGGAAGTCCGCCGCGCCGAGCTTACCCTATGGGACGCGGCAAACCGCTATCTCCATGCCCATTTGCCGGAGGGCGTGAAAACCCTGCCGATCTCCGCGTGGGAGAAAGAATATACCGCCCTCAAAGCACAGCGAGAAGCGGAATATGACACGCTGAAAAAGACCCGCGCCGAGGTTGCCGAGCTTCAAAAAATCCGCAGGTGCGTGGATATTGCACTCCACGCCGACCAACCGGAGCAGACGCAGACCCGCACCAAGCGGCACGAACAGGAGCGATAAGGAAAAGGACGGGCAAGCTGTTCGGCTTGTCCGCCCTAAATGCTTTCTAATAAACTGGAAGTTGTCAGAGAAACAATTCCATTTTAATTTCATCAAGCGACTTTCCGTCTGTATTCCATGTAGTATTTTCTACAGACTCAGTTGCCTTAAAGCCCAACTTTTCGTAATGCCGAATAGCGTCAGTAAGGGGGCTGGCTGTCCAGAGAATAATTTTCTGATACCCGGAATCCTTGGCTTTTTGCATAAAAGCGGCAATCAGCGCTGAACCAATGCCATAGCGTCGATAGTCCTTCTCAACGGCAAAAAGTCGTAACTGACCAACGGAAGGATCATCCGCCTGGCAAAGCATAATGCAGCCAGCTAAAACACCATCACAATCCGCAACAAATAGTTCTTCTCGGTCATTCTTACTGCCTTTTGCAAAATCTGTTGCAATTTTCATAGCATAATCGGTAAAGCTCGGTCCCCATGAGTATTCGGTTGAATAGAGTGCTTTGTGAAGATCTGCAACATACTTTTCTTCACCTTGTTTATATGGTCTGATTATAAAATTCACCTTGCTATCCTCCTATAAATCATGATTTGTCGATTTCATTATACTCAAAACCTATGAACAATTCAACCACAGAAAGCGAGGTATCAACCATGTATTACACCCAAGAACAGATAGACCGCGCCAACCACGCCGACCTTGTTTCTTTCCTGCAATCACAGGGCGAGCAGCTTACCCGCGCCGGGAATGAGTACCGCTGGAAACGGCACGACAGCTTGACCGTCCGGGGCAACAAATGGTATCGCCACAGCCAGAGCAAGGGCGGCGGCCCCGTTGATTTTGCCATGGAGTTTTTCGGCAAGAGCTTCACCGAAGCCGTTGAACTTCTCACAGGAGAAAAGGGAGCTGCACCGCCGCCGGACAGACCAAGCCCCGCGTCCTTTTCTGACTTCCGACTGCCGCCCCGCAGCCCCGACAACCGAACAGCGAGGAACTACCTCACAGCCGCCCGCCGCATTGATGAAGATGTGTCGGGCTTTTTCTTTGCCAGCGGCGATATTTACGAGGAAGCCGCCCACCACAACGCCGTATTCGTAGGGCGGGACGAGGACGGAGTACCACGCTACGCCCACCAGCGCGGCACAGCCGGGAGCTTCCGGCTTGATGTGAAAGGCAGCGACAAAGCCTTTAACTTCTGCTATCGGGGCGAGGGCGAAAGATTGTTTGTCTTTGAAGCCCCGATAGACCTCTTATCTTTCCTCTGCCTGTTCAAAAAGGAATGGCAAAAGCAAAGCTATCTGGCGTTGGGCGGCGTGGGAGAAAAAGCCCTGCTCCGCTTTCTCTCTGACCGTCCGAACATCAAGACCGTTTACCTCTGCCTTGACAGCGACGAAGCCGGAAACGACGCTTGCAGCCGCCTTGCGGAGCTTGTGCCGGAGGGCTTGACCGTCCACCGTCTTATTCCCCTTTTCAAAGACTGGAACGAGGTGCAGACGCGCCGGGGAGAAATCACAGACGGGAAATATCTGCGGGAAGCTGTCTATGGATTGAAAGAACCGCCACAGGAAGAAACCGTTGAGATTATCCGCATGAGCGAGGTTGATACACAGACCGTTGAATGGCTATGGAAGCCGTATATCCCCTTTGGGAAAGTAACCATAGTACAGGGCAACCCCGGCGAGGGCAAGACCACTTTTGCGCTGCGCCTTGCCGCCGCCTGCACCACCGGGGGAACGCTGCCGGGAATGAAATCCTTGCCGCCATTCCAAGTGATTTACCAGACCGCCGAGGACGGGCTGGGCGATACCGTCAAGCCCCGCTTGATGGAAGCAGAAGCCGACCTTGACCGCGTACTTGTGATTGATGAAGCCAAGCGGGAGCTTACCCTCTCCGACGAGCGCATAGAAAAGGCAATCACGCAGAACGGGGCGCGGCTGATTATCCTTGACCCCATACAGGCGTACATGGGCGAAAAGACCGACATGAACCGGGCAAACGAAGTGCGCCCTATCTTCCGCCGCCTTGCCGAAGTTGCAGAGCGTACCGGGTGTGCCGTTATCCTTATCGGGCATTTGAACAAAGCAGCCGGAGGACAGAGCGCGTACCGGGGATTAGGTTCTATCGACTTCCGAGCCGCCGCCCGGAGCGTGCTTTTAATCGGGCGCGTGAAGCGTGAGCCGAATGTGCGCGTTATCGTCCATGACAAATCTTCCCTTGCGCCGGAGGGCAAGCCCGTTGCCTTTTGCCTTGACCCGGAAACGGGCTTTTCGTGGGTAGGCGAATACGACATCACCGCCGACGAGCTGCTGTCCGGCGCGGGCGGCAACAACGCCACCAAAACCGAACAGGCTGAAAGGCTGATACTTGACCTACTTGCAGACGGGAAAGAGCTTGCCAGCGAGGACATTGTAAAAGCCGCAGCCGAAGCCGGAATATCCGAAAGGACGGTACAGAACGCCAAGCGCAACATGAGCGCGGTTTTAGGCGCGAAGCGTATCGGCGGGCAATGGTACAACTTCATCAAGAAGAAGCAGCCGCCCCAACCCGCAAACTGAAAGTGCAAAACGCAGACCCTTTGCACTTTGCACTTTCGCACTTTCACTATACCGACCACCGCCCCATGTGCTGACCGCATGGGGCTTTATCTTTGAAAGGAGAGCCTATGAGCAACGAAACCAACACCCGCACCGCCACCCCTACCGCTTCCCCTCTGACCGCACAAGGTACACAGCAGCCCGTTATGGTAAAGAGGATTGGAAAGACAACCTATCGTGTCAAGCTGCATTTCAGCGAAACGAGCAAGGAAACGATGACCGATAAGATTAAGCGGCTTATTTTGAATGATTGTGCAAAAGAGTTTGAACAAAGCGAAAAAATTTCTTAAACACCCTTGACAAAGCGTATCAGAAGATACTCTCCTGTCAGCTATGCAGGCGGCGGGTGCAGACAGTATGCCGGAGGGCGTGGAACGTCAGGGCATCGGCACCCCGGCTACCAGAGCCGCCACCATCGAAAAACTGGTGCAGAAGGGCTTTCTGGAGCGCAAGGGCACCAAGAAAACCAAGGTGCTGCTGCCCACGGATAAGGGAAAAGCCCTCATCACCGTGATGCCCGAAGAAATCCAATCCCCGGAAATGACCGCCGATTGGGAAACAAAGCTGCTGCAAATCGAGCGCAGCGAAATGGAGCCGAGCGAATTTATGACCGAGATCAATACGATGATTACCGAACTGGTAAAGAACACGGAAATGAAAAAAGGAGCGAATGCGTTTATGAAAAACAAGATTATTGGTATCTGCCCGAACTGCGGTGCAAATGTTGTGGAGCGTGAAAAGGGCTGGTTCTGCGAGAACCGGGAGTGCCGTTTCGTGCTGTGGAAGGACAATGCGTTCTTCAAGCGTCTGGGCAAGCGGCTGGATTCCCATGTGGCGGATAAGCTGCTGCGGGATGGTCGTGTCCGCCTGAAGGACTGCAAGAGTGCCAAGGGCAAGACCTACAACGCCACCGTGCTGCTGTCCTGTGAAGCGGATGGCCGCAGCAAGTTTTCTCTGGAATTTGAAGGTGGGTGCTGATGGAGCAGATAAAAGAAGCGGTCTACCTTATCAACGATGAACGCTATCTGCATCTCCGGGAAAACGGTACAGGGGTCGGCTTTGCCACTTATAACAAGGTAACTGGCGAGCCGCTGGAAAGTGGGCAGATTTCGGAAAAGAATCTGCTGCCAGATGGACAAAACACCATCCCTGCCGCCCGGAACTGGTATCTGTTTGAACTTTCGGACGATGACCGTAAGGCCATCCAACAGGAAAGCGTAAAGATCCTCGAAAACATCCCGCAGGCGGGCATCGGCAGGCGGCGCATCTGGGAGCCGGAAACGCTGCCGAATGATATTCGTCTCATCAACAGCCACTATGATGACCTCTATCGTATTCCAGATGGCGGCGTGATTCAGGTGGATTACCCGGATGGGCGCAGTTTTACGGCACGGCTGGAACATCTGGATGATTACCACTTTGACATGGGCGGTCTGGGCAATGTGTTCCACATCTGCCAGTTTGCCGAGGTCATGGAACGAAACCATGCCGACTTCTACCCGGAGATTCAGACACAGGACGAGCAGGCTGCATGGGAACTGGGCGGCAAGGGCTATCTTGCTATCCAGTCCTGTGAGGATGGCTGGGACTACACCATTTACCACAGCGATTATTCCGTGATGGACGGCGGGCAGCTGGGTGCACCGGAACTGACCATTCAGGAAGCCCGTGAGCAGATTCTGGAAGCGCACCACATGGAAAAGGGGCGGCGGCTGTTGCAGGACTACGATGCCGCCATGGATAAAGTTGCGGAAGCAGAAGAACTGAGCGCAGACCATCGCCCCTCCACATTGGAAAAGCTGGCAGAACTGGCAAGCGATACGTCTGCGCCGAAATCGTCTGTACGCTCTGCGCCGGAACTGTGAGGTGAGCTATGCAGCAAAAATGGAGCCAGAATTTTGACGGCGAACCCATGACGGACATCCCTCAGAAGTTTCTGAACGCAGGGTGCGATGTTTATATGGTGATGCAGCTGCGGCATGACGAAAAAATCCTCGATGAAAGATTTGCTTCCATGCGGGAACTGCATCGTCGGGGCAAAACGCCAGACCCGGAACATTACGAGGTCACTTACTATGCTGATCTGCCTGCCATGTGGCAGGATGCTCCGAACAATGAGGTTTTGGAAGAACTGTTTCAGATGTTCAACCTCTCCCGTCCGCAGGATTTTGAGGGACACAGCCTATCGGTCAGCGATGTGATCGCACTCAAACGCAATGGCGAGGTGTCTGTGCATTATGTGGACAGCATCGGCTTCAAGGATTTACAGGGGTTTCTGGACAAGCAGCCGGAACGCCCTTCGGTGCTGATGAATCTCAAAGAGAAGTGCGATGCCCCGGAGTGCAACCCCACCGTCTGCCGGAAAGCGAGGGATGAACATGAACTTTGACCACGAAGAATTGACCCTGATGATGCTCTATAACTCCGGAACCCGGCTGGGGCTGGTGCACGAACTGCGGCTGATGCAGTGCTACCTGATGCCCGATGAGACTGCCCTGCGGGAACTGTCGGAGGGTGTTATCGAGAAGCTGAAACTGCTGACCGATGCGGAGTTTGCTGAATTGGAATTTCCACTGGACTGATCTTTGCCGCCTGCGGGCGGCGTACATAAAGTATTTTGTTCTTCCAAAAGATATGCTATAATCAAATCAGACAAAATTCCTCTCTTCAAGCGATTCCTCCGCAATTTTCCTGTGGCTCTGCTCGTATCAAAAATAAGGGACCGATTTTTAATTGTCAGAACGGAGGAACCATTATGGCAATCTTTGAAAAGACCATCCGAAACAAAAACTTTGACGAGCTGCTTTGGAAGCTGGAAAAGGAAATCCCGGACAGCAGTTGGTCGGCAGATTTAGAGGCAGGCAGCGATTTCAAAGAGGGCAATACCCGGTGCAGTGTCCGGGTGTTTGAACGGTACAGCATGATGGGCGGCAACCGCCTGAGTCTGACGCTGACCATGTTCCAGAATGGAGATAACCCGATTCGGCTGTCTGCAATTACCGCAGGCGGCAGTCAAGCGGTCTTCTTCAAAATCAATACCATTGGAGAAGAATCTTTTCTGGATGACGTAAAGAACCTGCTGGAAGAAATTTTGGAGGAGTAAAATGTTTTTTGGATGGTTTGACGCTATATTCAGCTTCATTTTCCCAATCCTGTTCCTGCTTTTTATGGGAATGTTTTTCTTTGCCCTAATTTCAAATCTCCGCACATGGAATAAAAACAACCACTCGCCGCGGCTTACCGTTCCGGCAACGGTGGTGGCAAAGCGTACCGATGTTTCGCATTCCAGTAGTGCCAATGCCGGAGATGTGTCCGGTGCGCACGGATACGACACCAGCACGTTCACGTCATACTATGTGACTTTTCAGGTGGAAAGCGGCGACCGCATGGAACTTGAAGTAGATGGTTCGGACTACGGAATGCTTGTGGAGGGCGACATTGGAAAGCTGAGTTTTCAGGGCACCCGCTATCTTGGGTTTGAGCGGAACTAATCGTTCTCCTACATTATATAGTAAGGAGTGCTGTATGAACGATCTGTTTATCCAAGGGCTGACCATCGACTGGAACAGAGTGCGCCCATACAATTATGTTCGTCAGATTCCTGCCATCAGCGGAATCGACACTTTTACATTCCATAAGCCCATTACGTTCTTTGTTGGCGAAAATGGAAGCGGAAAATCTACGCTTCTGGAAGCAATCG